>JACCEC010904640.1_pt1 | contig 18324 bp, 10 predicted proteins | sample 7450121 | NCBI WGS metagenome assembly JACCEC01 (sample SAMN15323455, study PRJNA562643) | freshwater metagenome | isolation source: river surface water | place: USA:Blue River Watershed | collected 2017-08-18 | reverse complement strand
GCCATAGGGAATCTAGACTTCAGCCTTAGCCAGTTTTCTTCAGCATTTAGTTCTTGATAACTGATAAAAACAATATCGTACATTAAGTGACCTTTGTTCTAGCAGGATTTCTATAAACTAATTTAAAAAATCTACTGGCTGTTTCATCAATATTTCCCATCGGTGTATTCATATGTTTGGTAATTTCTGCGCCTAATTTTTGTATTTCATCTAATATATTGTACTCATCTATATTTTTAACAACTTCATTATTCCATAAATCATTTAGATAAGAAAAATCTCTAACATTGGTGTAATCCCAGTCAGTTAAATTAGTCTTGTAACACCCGTGTCTAGCACCATAAATTGCCCAAACACCATTTGTAACATCCATGCCTACGTGTGCCCATACCATGAGACGTTCTAAATTTTTCCAATGTATAAATTTTCTTGCTTGTCCAGGATCTGCCAATTTAGCTCCTTCTAAAAGAGTCATTTTAACACCTTCACGGAATCCTGCTCTCCATGCTTGAAGTGGAGTTGCATTATTGTGTATTTCACTAAAACAATCATTTTGTTGAATGTAATGTGCGTCCCAGCAAAAATCCACCTGTGCTTTGATATTTGATGGATCGGCATTCTCGTGGGTTTTCATGTTTAATACAAACTCTTTGGGCCAACATTTTATGCCCCCGTTACCATAAATTAAACCATTAATAATATTATAAGCACCCCAACTTATAACACTTTTGGATAAATCGACAGTGTCTTCAATTTCTACTTTTTGATTTATAAAATCAGGTTTAATAATATTATCGCCGTCAACTGTGATAAAGCGTTCTGTATCACTTATTTTGGCGCAGGCTTTGTGTGCGGCATCACTACCTTCGACTCCATGTATACGTTTTGCCCAAGGTACTTTAGTCAGCAGATCTGCATAGTTTTTTTCTGCATTGGGTTCATCGTAACTGAGATAGATTATATCACAGTCTAAAACATTAATCGTCGTCATTTTTTAACAATCCATATGAATCAAATTCAGGATAAACATAGATGCTTATTGAATTTAAATTTCGTTCTTCTTCGCTAGAAAAATTTATTGCTTTTTTAGACAATAAATCTAATCCTTTTATTTCCAAAGTTGTTACTAATAAAGAAGGATTCGATTTACTAGTAACATAAAATTTCATTGAAGAATTTAAATTTCTTCTTTGTAGTACATCTATAGATTCACTGCTTAAATGTACTTTCCAATGATCAGCTGAATGTATAAGCGTGATATCACATTTATTTTTTGAGTCTACATTAGGTATTTCATAAATCACAGACTTTCTTATTTTCTGTTCTATAGTTGTTTTAGCTAATGTGCCAGATTTAAAATATTCTAAATCGTATCTAGCAAAATCTTTTTTGCCTAATAAAAAGTCTTTAGCTCTGTCAAATGCAACTTCTAAATAATCCAAATTGTCGTATTTGATCGGCGAAATCATTGTTATTTCTTTTTGGTCATTATAATAGATGTAGGCAAACTTCGGTACCTCATAAGGCCGTTGCGCTATCCTTAATTCTTCTTCAGTAAGATAATCCATCTATTTTTTCTAAAATTTGTTCTGTTAAAAAATCATCTTCAGTATAATGAAAAACTCCTAACTGTGGAATATTTGCCAAAGTCAATGTACCATCATAACTGTAAGATATTACATCTTGCCAAGATTTATGATTTGAAATCCAGCCCTGTATTGCTGGCTTCATGTGTATAAAAGATGGCGTTTCAGTATCTATTAAAAATTCCTGTTCAGCATTCATAAATTTGATTGCCAAACTGGCATTTAAGTCCATACTACAAAATTTTTGTTTATTTTTGGATGCAAACGTATCATAAAACTCTTGATAATTTTTTGTGATAACTTCTAACCATTTATAAAATTCGTAAGCTCTATTAGTTTTTTGAAAATAATGGACTCCGAGATAACAATTGGGCAGGCTGTTTGCTGTAAAAGTTTTTCTATAAAAATCACTGTGTATAAATCTGCCTTTGTAATCTTTAACTTTACTTGTTAATACAACATCTTTATTTGATAAAAAATCCCACCAATGATCGTTAGATCCCAAAAGTAGCATATCTGTATCATATACTAAATTTTCAGTGAATGGGGTTGTATGAATAATTTTCCAACGATTGTGAATTTTCCACTGACTATCTTTAGCATCATCATTACCCGGAATTGAAACGATATAATCAAACGCTCCACGATATTCGTCTGGTACAGTGTCAGATGTTATCAAACAAGTTTGATTATATTGTTTGTTATAATGTTTAATTGTTCTAGCCAGTGCATATGCCTGTGTGACGTAATCAACTGAACTATTTTGTGCTAAAAATACATGCCCTTTACTCATAACTTTCACTCACAATTTTTAAAAGACTGTATTTTGACATTACGTGAATATCTAAATCAGTTGTAGTAACTGCTGTGTACTGATCTGATGCGCCCTTCCTCTGAATTAAAAAATTCATTTTTGTATCTTTATGTTTGATAAGGAAATCTCTGTCAGTAATGTAAAACATTTTGTTTGGGAAAGTGTTTATCAAATCCTTACCTAAAATGTGTATAGCAATACTAAATGCATGATCATTGCGAAATTTTATGCTTGGTAATTGATACAGTTTTTGATAGTAATCCCAGTTAGTTTTTATATGATTTACTAACTTAAAAAATAGTTCTGTTTTTTTATTTTTTCTAAAAAAGAACACAGTTGCCCAATAAAATTTTATTGAGTACTGACTAATGTATTCAAATTCCGATGTATCTCTCCAGCTGGCTAGATCCAAAGAATTATCATAAATTAAAAAGTCGTTTGGTTGCTCCCAGCAATATTTTAAGAAATCACTGTTTATAATAAAATCAGAATCTATAACTAGCGTTTCATCATAAGGCGTAAGGTCATAGCAAGTAGATCTCGATGCGTTACGCCAAGTTGCAGATTTATAACTATCAGAACCGTTATAAAACCTTTTTACCTGTGTGCTGGTATCGTTATCTACTATAACTTTATCAAACACATTTTCAAATGTGCTTGTATCGTAACTAGATTGATCTGTAACGATCGATACAGGTAGATTTAAAAATTGCTTAACTCGCTTGGCTGCGTAGGCAGCTATAGATACATAATCTATTTCAGAATTATTAAAAGCAAATATCAATACACCCTTAGTCATAGATTCAAAATGCCTTCAACAGATCTACAAGACCTAAGTTTCTGATACTTGTTGTGATAGGAATTAACTGCTGAAGAATACGTATTTAGAATTTCATCTAAGAATGTTTTTAAATTTTGGATATCTACTGGTAAATTGTTACTGTCAATAATAACAGCATCTTGCTTGTCTAAATCAATCAATGTTTTTACAAAATTGATTAATTCTCTATCAACACGAAAACATCCGCCGTTGAAGAAATAAATGATATTTTGATTGTATTCTTCGACTAATATACGTTTTTGATCTGCCAATGTGGTCATATAATTGGCGATTTCAAATGCTTGTTTTAGCTTGTCATCCATAGAAACTCCTCTACTCTATTATAAAGAGAGAGGAGTTAAAAGTCAAGAGTTTTGGATTATAACCCTGATTCTGAAACTGCAGGGGCAGTTAATTCAACGTTGCTGCCAATTGGTCTAAAAATTCTAACTACACTGGTCAATGTTCCGTCAACATCTTCGTCTACACCAGGGCCTGCAGTACCTACTCCATCAGCACCAAGAGTACCAGGATCTACAGGTCTTTGATCTCCTGAATCATCGTCTCTAAATTCGATCACAAGAGTTAATTCAGTTGCTGTATTATCACTGGCATTTTTACGTGCATAGATGATATAGTCGTTTTCGTTGTAAACTCCGGCTGCGGCTGGCTTTTCAAATACTTTTGTATTCGATGTAGTTAACTGATACCACCCAGTACTAGTCTGCGCTGTTCCGCCTGTACCACTATAAGTTGTTCCATTAGCAGCCAATGTAATGGTGCCCATATCGCTTAGTAAATTTTCCCAAATAGTATTCTTACTTGTCGCGCCACCGCCAGACCTACTAGCAGTGAATCTAAATTGTCCGCCTGCGTTGAACCAATGACGAGCAGCATTTGAACTTGCAAAAGTGACTGTAACAGTATGCGTTAAAACACCATTCCAAGCAGTTACTCTTTGTCTAGAAACAAATGCTTCCTCCTGTCCTTGATTACTAGCAATAGAAAATCTATTTGTTGTACAAGTCGTAGCATATGTTTTATATTGATTTACAAATTCGTTAGTAATTTTATCACTGGTTGTTGGCACTGTTAAATTAGCAGTTTCGTCAACTCCAGTTTGGTGTGTTCTAATTTTTAATAAATCAGTGCGTAAAACACTCCACTGACCTACTGTTACTTTATTATTAATAGCTACTTGTGAACTACCAACTGCTTGTCCATAACCCTGGTCAGCAAGTCCAGTTCCTAATAAAGTTTGAACTGTGTCTTGAACGTTATTATAGTCGGCTGCATAAATTGTATCGCCGTCATTCTTTGGGTAAATTCCTGCTGATCCTGGCATCTTAATTCTCTCTGTTAATTTCTATCTATTTATTTTACAGTATTACTGCTTCAATTAATTTCTCACCGGTATCATCACTTGATTCAAGAGCGATTCCAAATACATCAGCAAATTGATGGAAGGTGGCATGCACTGCACATCCATTATCGGCAGCTACTAAACGGTCACCTTTCTTAATGGCTCCAGTAACACGAACAGGAACACGACCTTTAAGTGCTACTGCTTGACCTTCTGCTTCGCTATTCATTAGATAAGCTGGTTTTTCTGAAATAACACCAATAGCACGATCACCGAAAACTGATGCACGAACTTCTTTCTCGCCGCCCACTGTAACAACTGTACCAACAGAATATTGAGCATCTGTAGCATAAACCTCAGCTAAGTCAGCGTATTCTGCTTCTGATGCTACCCCTTCAAATCGATTTGCATAAATGTTTCCAGAACTGTCTCTTGCTGCGATTGTGTTTACGCTTGACGCAGTAGATGCCGTTCTATAAGTACCACCAACATTTACTGAATCTGCTTGAGTTGCAGTACCATTAAAACTTGTAGCAAAAACTGTTGCATATCTTAAAGCACTAGATCCAATATTTGATGTATTATTAACACCAGGTAAAAGATCTGCACCCACAAGTCTTAGTGGGATTTTTGTGCCGCTTAATGTTGTTTTAAAGACAATAGTATCGCTTAAATCATTTTGAATCGTCGGTGTTGTTCCATCAATGAACACACGTAGATCATTGTCATTACCAACTGTATAACCGACATCAGCAAATCTTTGAATCGCCGTTGGATACTCTGAAACGTCTTTTCTAGAGAATAGATTAGCATCAATGCCACCAAGTTTTAAAGCGTTTGATGTTGTTCCCCAGAATCTATGATCTGAGCTAGTAACCCCAGCTACTTCAACGCCAGCTGTTACGTTAGGAGTATTAACTAATGTAATACCTTTCTTGATTACGCTGAAGCCAGTGATAGGATTAAGGGAATTGTTAAGGGTAAACTCATCACTGCTAATAATATAAACTGTAGTGCCATCTATAACTGCTTCAACAATAGCATGAGTAGCACTGGAATTGTCAACAACACTTCTAGAACGTAGCTGAGTAGTTTCAGCATCGGCCACCGCCTGTGGACCAACGAGTATAAATTCGCCGCCATCCCAAGCATATAGCTGGTTTGTTGATGTATTGAACCAAAAATCACCTGTGGTTAGTCCTACTGGTTCTGTAGTCCCTACTTCTGCACCACCAGTGGTTCTAAATTTAGTACCATCGTAAAATTTTAGCTTTTTGTTAGCACTGTCGTACCAAATCTGGCCCGTTGTTTTTTTGGATGGTTCGCCTGTTCCAGCGAAATTTTCTAGCAAATGTACAAAATTCTCATTCTGCACTTCACCGTAACCGGCATAATTCTTACCGATAAGTTTAATGTCCAGTGTCGTATCAACTGTACCATCTTCAACAGTGGTTAACAGTGTACCGTTGTATCTATTAATGTTATAAGGCATTCCCTAAACCCCTTTTCTATATTTATTTAAACTAAGTTATTCTCATAAACCCAGCCCCTTGTCGCCCCTACATAGACAAGAGTAAATGCTCTACCGCTTTGATTTACAGTTAAATCAGAAGTGGCGTTGTTAATTTTGCTACCGTTTCTCGCAACTGTTACGTTATAAGTACTGAAACCAGCACTTGAAGCATCAATAATTGTTACATAATCTCCCACTGATGGGCTGGCTGGCAACGTAATTGTTGCTGGAGCAATAATATCAACAATTAATCTTTCACCAGCAACTGCTGTATAATTTGTAGTAATTCTATTGTAATAAGGCTTAAATTTACCCGCTGTTAGAGTCAAATCGCCAGATAATGTTATACTGCCGCCTACATCTAATGTTGCTGTAGGAGAAGATTTGAAAATACCCACATATGAAGTTAATGGTTTAACAGTGATTGCGTCATTTGTAAAGGACGCATTTTTAACCTTAACAACAAAATCCTGTCCAGAATTGTTACTGATCATCTGAAAAGACGATGCACTAATTCTTACTTCATTATTTTGATTAGGACCAAGTATCAAAGGTGTACCATTTTGTACAGATAATGTTCCTATCATCGTACTGTTAGATGTTGTGCTAACAAATGATGTTGCAGAAAGTGCTGTACCTGTGGGATTACTTGGATTAGTTAACCCGTCAGCTTTAGTTGCTGTGGCATGTAGTTTAAAATCCGAAAGTGAACTTGCGTTAAATCCTTTTTTGATTGTTCCAGAAAATCCATCAATCGCTGTAGCAGGAGTAAACTCATCTTTGCTATAAATGCCCATTAAGGTTTGACCGCACCATTCCTTAACTATCACTTTAAGGTTACCAGCAGTGTCTTGAACACTGGCTACTTCTGGGCCGGAAATTCCTTGCTCATCACTATACAAAGGCCCTGCAAGAAGTAGATCAATACCATCATAAAAATACATCTGATTTTTAACGTTGTTGATCCACAAGTCGCCTTGTATCAAACTGCTAGGCGTTGTACCCGAAACAATCGGACCACCGCTAGTCCTAAATTGCGAGCCATCATAAACTTTTAATCTATTATCGGAAGTATCGTACCATAATTGTCCTGTTATTGGAAAATTAGGTGCTGTTGTGTTTGAAAAATTCTCAAGTAATTTTATTAAATTTTCGTTGAAATATTCACCGTAATTAGAAACGTTTTTTCCAATCAAAGTAAGATCAGTACTTGTCTGATCAATAGTACTGTCAATTAGTTCTGTTAAAACTGATCCGTCAGTTTTGTTTAATACATAAGCCATTATGCTATCCTACCTGTGAATATAATGTAATTCATTGTTTGATAGTGGTTAGTAACTGTAACTGGTACACTTAAAGTATCTGATGGCAAATCATCCATGAATATACCACCACTATCAACCATTAACTGTCCTTGACCTGAAGCAACAAGACCGTTAGCACCTTCAGCGTTTGTATCTGGAGGTGATCCAGCACTAGGTCTAAATGCAAAGAATTGACTGCCTGCATTACCTTTGAGATCGTGTACGTGTTCAGGTAAATTATTTCTTGTAAGAGTTACGTCACTACTACCGCCAACTCCGCCTACAGAATCTGCCGCAACGTCTGTTACTCTATTTGCTGAACTATCACCACCATTACCCATATTATCTCTTCCTAATGGGAATCGGCCCCTTAAATCTGGTAGACCAAATGTGGAAACACCTGTTAATAAGCTCAGTGGTTTATAATTGTATTGTATTACAGCAAACAATTCAGGATAGTTTGCAATTAGTTGTTCGCTGCCATCGCAAAATAAGTACCCAGTAGGTGCTACAGTTCCAGCAAAGGGAAACACAGCGCCTGTTGGTACTGTTGGAACGTTTCTTAGAAAAGTACTTTTTGTGCTTTTTCTAAGATTTCCGCTTCTACTTATAAGTATTTCATCAGTACTAAAAGAATCTAATAATGGAGTTTTGTTAGTAATGAATGTACTAGCAATAATACCTGTTAAAACGACCTTACCCGATGTAGTAGATCCATTAAAATTAACACCTGTACTAACTACATCACTAGCTTGAATAATATTGCCGCTGCCATCTAGCCTATCACCTAAACTAAATTCAGTATTGCTAACTAAACTGCCGGCGCTACCACTAATATTACCAGTTAAAAATCCAGTAAAACTGCCTGTAAAATTGTCAGCAGTAATACTATCTGCATAAATGTTACTCCAACGAATTGCACTAGATCCCAAGTTGTATGTACTGTCAGTTTTTGGCAATATGTTCTCTAAAGAACTTGCTCCAGACACATTTACGCCTTCTCCAACAAAAAGACTTTTTGTAACACTGGCGCCGCCAGTGGTTTTTATGCTGCCAGTAAGTAAATTGGTAGCATTTTCAGTCCCTGTAACTATTAACTGACCGCTTGTTTTAATATTTCCTGTAACATCAAGAGCTTCGTCTGGGTTAGTTTTGTTTATACCAACACGCTCCGAACTATCTATTCTTAATACTGTTGGAGTACTTGATGATGTTTTAACTTTAAAATCAATACTTGAACCGGAAATTTTATTATAAAATACGACTGTGTTGCTATCGATACTGATACTTAAAGCAAGATCACCACCAATACTAACACCTGCATTGTTTCTAACGTTTAAACCATAGTTGGTAGTGCTAATTGCATCACCTCTTAAGAAGCTTGAAGCGGCAATAGCTGCACCACCTACAATCAATGCTTCTGCTTTTTCTGCTGTACCCCAAAATTTATTACCTGTGGCGCTTGAATTAAAATTCTTTGTAGATAAATTAATACCTTGTTTAATACTAGTAAAGCCTTCTATAGCTGATTTAGGTATAAAATCATATTCGCTTATAATTGCTACACGCTCATCTTTAACAAACAGTGTTAAACATGGTCTAATATTATCACCGACTGTGTCAGAAATTAATTCAACTTCTGCACCAGTTTTTTGACCTATGCTATATTGTGGCCCAACTAAAACCCAACTTGTACCATTGTACAAATATAGCTGTTGGTTATCAGTGTCTACCCATAGGTCGCCAATAACTGCTGTTGCGGGCTGTGTTGTTGATTTTTTTACGTTACCGGCCGCTACCCATCCAGTTCCGTCATAAAGTTTTAATTGATTGTTAACACCAACTGTTGTATCATACCACAACTGTCCAGTAATAGGTGTTGTTGGTGGAGAACTTTTTGCAAAATTTTCTAGCAAATGTAAAAAATTTTCTGCAATAGCCTGACTATAACCAGCATAATTTTTACCTACAAACGCTACGCTTTTTTCAGAGTTCAGAGTCTGATCTTGAACTGTTATTGGGGTCTTTGTAGTATCAGTAAATCTAACTTGATATGCCATCTTATGCTCCGGCTATGCCTGTTAGGCTTTGAATTCTGACTGTATAATCGATTTGAATTAAACGATTTAAACTTTTTTGTACAGGATGGAATATCACATGCGTCAATAATCTACTTTGACCACTAGTGCTATAAGATTTTAGGCCTAATTCGTCAAATACGAAATTTCCCTCGTTATCAGTTGTATTATCAAACGCATTTTGTCCGTTAGGCTCACCGTAATCAAGTAAGCAGGTCACAAATACGTCAGTATAATTAACACCAGTTACGTGTCTTGTTTCGATATAGTTTCTTGTAGGATCAACATTTGATACACTTCTGTCATCAACTACTTTAGTATAACGCTGATTGTAAAGACTTGCGTTAATACCTGTACTATTTGGGGTCAAATATGTAATTATTCCTGTGGGGTCAACTGTAGTTCCACCATTACCAAAGGCCATTTCATAAATAAATCCCTGCCCAGAATTAGCTATACTCTCTGCAAGTGCTATACTCATGTTTTCATAATGGATAGCATTGCGCTTATTGACAGCTATTTCCCCTGTTTCAGGGTACCAAATTTTAATATGCCCTTCTATATGTAATCCTGTTAAGTCTTTATTTTGCATGGTTGTCTCTCAATCAGTGTATTTATCGAGGGAATAAAGTGCTAGTATTTTTAAGAAAATTAGCAACTTTGTTATTAGATTCAACTAAACTCCTGCCGGGATCATTCCAAATACGGCCAACTTTCTTCACAACAATGATTTTAGTTCCTGCGACTAGATCGTTAGTTAAACGAACAGCGTCTGTGGTTCCATCAACAGCAAAGTCAGCTTCAAACTGTTCGTCGCCTTCTGGACTTTCTGGATGTATGTCATTGTTATAAACTTTATACGGAACTTTATTAAGTCTCTGTGTTCCAACAAAGTATTCCCATTTATCTTTATCATCTACAAAGGATTCTGAACTAGTGTGATTTTGTAAACAACGGAACATATATGTTCCATATACAACGATCTCGCCTAGACTATAATCTACTTCTGTGTTCCATAGTCCCTTAATACTATAACCGCCCACAAATACTTCTATTTCATCACACTGTCCAAATTGCTCAGGTATCGTATCTCTATACCATTCAGTATATTCAGTGCTTCCATCATCAATGGTTCCCATAGTTGGTTCTGGGGTATATTGCAGTGGGACAAGGCCAGTACTACCATCATAGATATGTGTATCGATGATCATGTCATCAGTGTATGGTATAGTTTCAGTAGGACCAATATCTATCACATCTAATCCAACATCATGTACCATCGGTGTACCAGTTCCTAATGTTCCTCTTCTAATCTGAGAAAGAATATTGGCATTCTTAACAAAATACTCAATCCTTTCACCGTTAACGTAGATAACTCCTGGTAAATTTCTTCCCCTATTAGGTTCTGTCAACACACTGCCATCATCAACAATTATTTGATTATCATAATAATTCAAAGGTTGTGCTAACACAGTACTTTTTTGTTTCGAAATTCTCTTATAGTGATCCCTGTTTAACATATCTTTAAATTGCATATATCCGAATCCGGATCTAGATACGTTGCTAGAGAAGGTTATAATATCAAATTCATCACCATCAATTGGATCATCTGTTAATTTAACTTCAGTTTTGTTAGACAGTAACACATAATCTACACTTGATGTCAGTAGTGTATTGTTTTTAATTACTAATACAAAGTCATCACTGATTACTTCTCTGCCTAGAGCAATAATACCACCTAAACTCTTGCCATATTCTAAATATTCAACTGTGTCTGCTACAAGAGAGTTAGCAGTTTCTATAGTGACCTGAGTGCGTTCTACATCCAGAACATCATGATTGTACATACTTAATATAACTATTTCATGATTTAATGCCGGGGTATTAGAGAAGGTTACTAACTCTACTGTAGAATCTGTAGAAATTTGATAATCAGCATTTGGAAGTATGCTAACAATCATTCTTCCACCATCTACATAATTAGAAATATTTAAAATGACATTGCCAGTTAATAAATCTAATCTGTAATCCACCATTAAGGTTAACTCAACACCATTCAAGTAAACTTTAAAATCATCAGTTTCATAAGAATCGGCTTCAAATTTAACTGTAGGAATTTTATAAGTCAAGTTATTGTCTGACAATGTGTAATAGATATTGTCTGGGCCAGATAAAATTTGATTAGTTGTACTATTTCTTACAATTATATTAGCCTCAAAAGGATCTCTATTGCCCAATGTATTTGTCAAGGCAAAAGTATTTGTAGATCCATCGCCGACTATGATTTCTTTAGAAGTTAAACTAAATGTTCTTTCTGAAGATCCAGAAATTAGATAATTGATAACAGCTCCGGAATCTGGAGCAGCGCCAAATCTTATACCTACTTTGTTTATACTTTCATAAGTGTCGTCTGTTCTAAACAGTACATAATCTTTCACTACACCAGAAACTACAACTAACGAAGTTGCGCTATCGCTCCATGTTGCGTTAGTCATAAATTCGATAGTGCTGCCATCACCGACAAAGTAATTTAAATCCAATATGTCAGTTCCGTTATATCCAAAGCTAGTTACAGAAACTATAGCTTTATTAGTTGGGGCAACAGCAAATTCCACAGATTTAGTATCATAATTTACAGTATAATCGTCACCTAATTCTACTATTGTATCATCAACTTTTACTATAATCGCTTCCTGAGTATTAGGATATTGTTCCATAGAGAACACTTTATTGACCCCATCTGCAACATAATTCTTAGTTGTTACATTGGCGGATCCGTTTGTTGGTCTATGGTACACTTTGATAGCCACTGCATCAAAAATTTGTCCTGGAACAACTTCTTCAGTGGCTGGGCTAGAAGTAGGTGTTACAAACCCGTCTCCATCTACAATAATATCTTCAGCCGATAGTCCAGTGGCTGTAGAATAAGCAAGGTCGCCACCGCTTAGTGCAGTGTCATAGTCTAAGTTATTTGGCGCTTGCGAACCATCGCTAGTGGACTTTCTAAATATAATTTGATCACCAGAATTAATATCTAGCGGAGGATTACTTGTTAAATTTGGTAGTGCAAATGTATTTGTTACCCCGTTACCGATGATCGTTTTCATCTTTGCCGTAGCAGGTGCTACTAATCTTCCATTAGGTTGAACTGTGCTACCGTCATAAACATCAAAATATAAGTCATCAATTCTTACTCCGTTGACATAGACGTTTATTTGCTGGCCCGCTGCAGGTGTGTATGGCAATTGAAATTCATAACTACTATCACCTACTGTGATAATATAGTCATCAAATGTTGGATCAAAGGTGTCCCAGACATCGTTGAACCAAGGAAGCTCATCCCAACCACTGCTGGCTTTAAAGTCTAATCCAACAATATTAACACCACCGTAATCTACGCCGGTCATAAGCTGAGCCATGTCTTTGCCCAACTGTCCTGTTTCCGGATTATAATAGTAATTGATGCGGTCTGCCGCTGAAAGATTATTGAAATCCTTTACATATGTAATGGTTATCTGATCTCCAACAGCTGGTGCTGTATCAAATGTTAGCAGTCCAGAATATGAAGTATATCCTCTTGACGTAGATTTTTTACTTGTAACAGTATATGTGTCACGCAATGCTTCTTGATTTTGTACTACAACTGTTGTATTTCCAATGCGTGTGTCCGGACTCCACTTTAATGGGAACTGTAGTCTAGATCCAGTGCCAGTGAATGTTTCAGTTACAGACAGATCTGTAATAAAGAAGTTTCTTGTAATCCTATCAAATTTAATTTTGATCAAGTTACTTCTTACAGCGTCATTTTTTATAATAGATATAGCTCTAGCATTAACGCCAGTTGTTGCAAATCCGCCAGAAATTTCTACAATAGGAGCCTTTAAATATCCTTTGCCCTTAGACAATATTTCAACTTTAGTTACTTTTCCATTGGCTATGTAAGCTCTGCCAACTGCTGGCTCTTCACATTCGCCTATGAATCTAACTACTGGTCTATTAATATATCCAGATCCACCATCTATTAATACGACTTCATCAACTTTAAATCCAACATTGTCTAACCAATGTTTCCATGGGTATTGATTGATTTCTTCGTCGTTTGTAACAATAGTTTCGTTTTCAACAGTGACTGTTAATGGTTCTATTTTATTATTTTTAGCCAAAGCAGGTAAGTCAAAATCTGTAACCACGCTTTGACTGTTATCTACTGCTGTGTAATTACTTACATATTCACGAATTTTAGTTCTATAAGGTTTTACTTCAGAAATATAATTCTCAAAATCTTCTAAACTGTCGTTATTATATGTAACTTTTTGTTTTAGTTCGCCTACGTTGTGCATGGCTTTTACAAAACTTGTTTTGAATATCCAATCAACAAATGTTTGTTCTGCCAATACGTAACGCAAACTTGAAAAGAACAAATCTAAGTAGATGTATCTTAGATCATCTTTTAAAATTTTATTTTTCAATGCTGTCAATATTATACGTAACTCTGTAGAACCAGAGTTATCATAAGTGTCAGCATCAAATAACGGACCATCAAAGCCTAAGTTAGTGTCAACGAACTGATAGAATTTATTAGACAACTGAATAGTTCCATTCTGTCTTCCAATAACTCTATAAGATTCCGTGTAATCAACACTCTTGATATTTGCAAATTTTTCTAAGAGAACCCATCCCGAAGATCCAACATTTTTTACTTTTACTATTTGTCCAACATCAGATACTAATGTATAAAGTTGATAAGTTCCATCTACAATGTAATCAACTTTTGTAAACTGATTATATCCGACATCATACCAATCGATATAATTCCAAAATTGTGTTACATCGTAGCCCTGAGTTTTTGTTCTAACCCATGTATTTGATGAAGTATTGAAATCGTAGATGCTCCAACGTCCTATGGCATTACTATCACTTCTAATCAGTGTGCTTAAATTTCGTATGGTTATTGTAGTATCAAATTCACTATAACCATATCCCTTATTAATAATATTAACGCCAGTGATGCTACCGTTAGTTTGATCGATAATTGTTTTGACCCTTGCGTCTTTACCTGCACCATTAATTGTTAGGTAAGGAGCATAGATGTATCCAGAACCTGGATTATCAATTAAAACATCAACAACTTCACCATCTACTACAACGGGTCGTAAACTTGGCTGTCTAAATCCGCCAGTATTAACCAATCGCAATTCATTATCTGCATCGATCACATAATCGTACAGTCCCGATACTGTTGATGGTACTTTATCAATAGAATTAAAATCACTAAGGTCAGCAGAATCAACAATTAATAACTTTTTAAATTCGCCGTTAAGTCTTTCAACAAATTGCTTTAGTGCTTCTAATCTATTAACAAACATGCTTTGTCTAGGCACAAACTGATTACCGTAACGTTGTTTAGCTGGTAGATTTAAATCTGGAACTAATTTATTGTTTTCATCCACACCAACTAAACTGTCAATCCACTTTCTTTCTATTAAAGATGGTATTTCTGTATTTTTGTTTTCACTGATAATTTTCCAATCAGTATGAACATTAAGTTTATCCTGATTCACAATCCAATATTGAACTGCTAAGACAACGTCACTATCTTGTAAATTATTAGATACGTTAACTAAACTGAAAGAATCAGTGTCAGTAAACTGAATATATTTTAACCCTTGTCCCTTAGGATCTCTTATAAGAGAAGCCACACTACTTGCAGATATGCTTCTTCCTTGAACATTAGGAGTTATGGTTTTATTTTTAACCCAGAAATAATAAGTGTTTCTAAAAGTTTGTGAAACAGAATCATATTTTCTTTTTAGACTGTAAACGCTGTTGCCATATAGACTTGTGCCGCTTATGCCTAATACTAGTCCTTCCTCAGTGTCAGCTTGTGCGTCCCACTGTTCAGGTGTTAGTTTAGATTCTACCCATTCGTAAACATCGATACTACCTGTTTCGTAAAGAGTATTCCAAGTACTGTTTTTATAAACAATATCTCCGGTATAACTATCCAAGAATTTGGCTCTGGTCAAATCCCACCATAAGGTGCCTACTTGATTATCTAACCATGCCATACCGTCGTCTACACGAACACTGTCAGTGCCTATAGAATAAGTCGCCGGATCGTAATAAGTTTTAAACTTAATTTCCTGTTCAGCAACTCCTGCGATTTTACCTTGAACTGGATCTATTACATCTAAGTATGTAACTAAATCGTTTGTTTTCTTATTGTAGAGAAAAACTTTTTTAACTTTTGAAATATCAACTTTGTTAGATTCTTGTTGATCCAATGTCCAACTAAACTTATTGCTAGACTTGGTGTATGTATAGATAGCGCCGTTGGCCACAGAAGAATTAACGGCATTAATTGCTGACGACACTATAACATTATTACCTGCATCAAAAGCAAATGCATACCTATCAGTGTTAGAATTTTCTACTGGTAGAGATTCAGCAAATACAAAGTTTTCATTGTATTTGTCATAAATGTCAATTCTACCGCTGTCTCTATTAAAATCTCTTACCCTAGTAGTTGTTCTATCAAATGTAGTCGCTGCGCTGTCAAATGTAGTTGATACAAATGAATCACCTAACGCACTTAAAACAGCAAGAGTTTTATTGTTGTTAACAAATCTAATTTCAGCACCGAACCCTTCTACAGATTCTGGACTTCTATTTTTTATTAATTGCTTGAAGTCAAATTCATTGTCAGTTAAATTGAATACCCTAACAACACCTTGATCTGTTCTAGTATCATCTGCTAACAAACTGCCCACTGCTAAAACACTAGCGTCAGATGCTAGGGAAACACTTTCACCAAATTTTTCTGCGCTGGTAAAATTAACGTTATTTTTTGCTAATGTTTGTATTAGATCATAGCTATCTTCATCTTTCTTGTAGACAAATACTTTACCGTTATTTGCCTCAAGTGCTGAAGATAAAAGTTGCCACTTGGCTCCGTTAAACACACCGGCAGCAACACCATTAAAACTTATTAGGCATTTGTAATAACTTCCTGAATGTAAAACTACATCATCAACAATATATGTTTGATTTGTTCTATATAATCCCCTATAATTTTCATAGGATAATTGATCTGACAGAGGTGCGCTTATTACAAGATATGATCCGTCTTGGCTGAAGTCAAAGTCATATCCGAACTGATCACCCTGTCTAATAGACTCAACTGTTTCTTTTCCTTGTGTAGTAGAATCGCCTAAGCCATTGATGACTGTTGATCCATCGCCAACTAATGGCAAATAATCTAAATTAAGATCAGCTTCAGCAGTTACAATCTGTTGTGGGAAATAACCTAAAATATTTTTATCTGTGATGCGCTGCCAGTTATTAGTAGTTTCTGGATTTATACCTTCAGATGCTTTAGTATTTTGATACAGTTTAAAATCATAAAAAACTATATCACGAACACCATACTCGACAGTGTTACTGTAAAATCCTCTGTACCTATTATCATAGCTCATGGCCCATCTACTTGCTGCACCAGAATAATTAAACAGGTAAATTCTTCCTTGATTATTGTTATATCCGATACTGCTAATAGCCATTGTATAATCATTTGCGTTTTTGGCTATTTTTATTTTTGATCCAAAATATTCATTATCTACAGGCTCTGGGCTTACAAAGGATGTTAGATATGCATAGTCACCGTTGTCATCTTTAATATAAAGCATGACCATACCCTGATTAGTCAAAGCACTTGCAGATCCATTTACAGTATCGACTTCAATTAAGTATGCTGGCTCCCAATCTTGTGCATTAAGGCTTATAGAGCTGCCATCTGCTACAACTGTTCTTTTAGCTTTCCAATGTGTGTTTCCTACTCGAACAATATCCCCAGCAGTATACGTTAACGTATTATTATAATCGCCAACAAGGTTAGTGTATACGGTGCTTGATCTAGGCAAGCCTACTGCCATAAATTTACCATCTTCACTGATAGCTAATACATCGCCATAGCCTGTCAGTGAGCCTAATAGCGTTGGGGGTTGGATACTTTGTCTACGTGTCCAACCAGTAGTGCTATTCGATTTGTTATAAATTAATATTTCATTTTGTTCGTTAGCAGTTGCCATTATCTGGCCATTACGGCTAACTGCTAGTGCTTTGCCTAGTTTGCTGCCGGAAGGTAGTAACGGATTAACTAATTTTTTCCTAGAGTAAACAGGTATATTTTTCCATACACCTGGCTTACCGTTGCCCACATCATCTGTCCAAGCATATTCAGAATTTTTAATTATTTTAGGTAAAATTATTGAATCAATGTTGGTAAATCGTTGTGGCGTAAGTTTATAAATTAATATCTGCGCACTGTCCTGGAAAGGATTTTTCCAATCTTTAATTGTCTTGTTTATAAAAATATTATTTAGAACAACGTCATCTACTTTATGGAATCCGTTTACTAAATCAGAATTAATAATTCCAATATAATCACCTGATTCAACAGAAGGTATTTTATCACATTGTATTTTTAAAACACCGTTGCTATATTCTAAATCTTGAACGAAGAATTCTGCAGGTGTAAATCTATAGATGTTCCAGTCTCTGTTTTGGAATGCACACCAGACATAATCACCGTCCTTGAACGTGGAAATGTCTTCATTAACAATGTCAGCTAATGAGTCGATATTAACGTTAATTTGGTCATATCGAACATAACCAGGTGTTCTTAAATAATCTCTACCGCCGGAAATAGCTGGCCAAGGATTGTTATTATAAGATTTAGGCTTTACATATATCTGTGATGGTGTCTGTCTAATGACAAAATCAACAAGATTATTATCAACAACATTAACCAGTTCAAAGGCCTGCGGATTAGTTTTGAATAAAGTTTG
>JACCEC011275247.1_pt1 | contig 18331 bp, 15 predicted proteins | sample 7450121 | NCBI WGS metagenome assembly JACCEC01 (sample SAMN15323455, study PRJNA562643) | freshwater metagenome | isolation source: river surface water | place: USA:Blue River Watershed | collected 2017-08-18 | reverse complement strand
TTTGCAGCGCTTCCGCGACCTTGGCAGTAAATATTTGATCGAGCGCAAAATTGCACAATGTCCCACACCACAAGGAAATAACCAGCGAATCCGAGTGTTTCAATCATTTCCAATTCGTGATCAATAACTCTCCACGCCCGCGCTCGCAACGACAAGTCTTCGTGTGAGTTGCTTGGACGAATGCCATATCTACGAGTAGCACCAACCTCAACAATCTTGCGTAAATACGAAATTTCATCCAGCCCATCGGGGCAAGGAAACGGCGGTAATCGTGGGGCTACTAGACGGAGGTCAAATGCTGCATTTGCACCGATTTCAGCAGCTTGTTGAACCACACCGGGGTACCGCGCAAAACGTCGAACTTGTTCAATTCCACTTCGCAAATATGCAGTGGCTGCAGGCGGTAAACGAGGGTCAATGTCATCCAAACTGCTTCGTTCGCGCACTGCTGCAACTGCTGTTGCAAGCTTGTGTTGCGCAGGTGTTGCGTACAACACATCGTTTGTAGCAATACACACAATGTTGTTGCGATGCGCAATTCGCGCAAACTCATCATTGCGTACTGAATCGAGTGGGTCACCGTGGTCCCACATCTCCATCACCACGTTGTCTCGCCCAAACGCAGAGATCAGTTGCTGCACGCGACGCTCCGCCATAGCCGGCCCATGTGCATACAAAGCGCGCGACACCACGCCGGTATGCCCTCCAGTAAGCACCCACCAATCACCTATTGAAAAATCAGCAAGTTGTTCAATGCCAAAAACAGGCTGTTCTTTACTGCCAGCAAGTTGTCCGGCACTAATTGCGCTAGACAAGTCCGCATAGCCGCGCGTGTTGCGCGCAATCACCACAATGTCGCCCACTGCTTCACCAACACTGCATTGCAACTCAGCACCGAACACTGTTGGTAGCGCTAAAGCGCGAGCAGTTTGCGCGAAGCGAACAATGCCATACAGACCGTTGCGATCGGTGAGTGCAAGTGCATCTAACTCAAGTGCAACTGCTTGCTCTACTAACTGCTCTGGGTGTGATGCACCCTGCAAAAACGAAAAGTTAGAGCGACAGTGCAACTCGGCATATCGAACACTCCCCATGCCCTCAGGGTAGCGAACATATGTTCGCTTTTAGGGTGTTGTTACAGCAGTCGGCGTACAGCGCGCAGGCAACCTGCAAGGCCTGCATCAGACATATCAATGGCCGTATCCCACGCAAACCAGCGCACATCCTGGCTTTCGTCAGCACCTGGGGCTGGGTCTGCGTCCGGGGCGTACATCAAATAGCGCAAGTCAAGATGGGTGTGACCGCGTGGCCCGGGGTGCACGTCGAGGTGCACCAGCCACGGACCAGTGGTTGGGTGAATGACGTCGAGACCAGTTTCTTCGCGCGCTTCACGTAGTGCGCCTTCTGCAGGAGTTTCACCTGCATCAATATGTCCACCTGGTTGCAGCCACATATTGAGTCTCTTATGCAAGTGCAACACCACACCGCGTTCGCCAACGACAATTCCCGAGCCAGTGATGTGCGTTGGATCGGAAAATTCGTCAAACGGCTTAACCAATGTTGGTGCGATGTCAAGAAATTTTGTAATTGATTCGCGCTCGCGTTCGTCACATGGAATGGCAGCACTGAACTGCGCGCACAGCTCTTGCACTAGTTGTGCATCAGACTTCGCATTTGCCTTCACATTCATGACGCAGAAAATCTATCGGGACTGAGTGAAAAATATTCATCCATAGCGAGCAACTACCCACCATTTCCCGTGTTCCCTTACCACTACAAGGGCTCGCGTGGTTGTTGCAACATCGTTACGACCAACAACAATCTGCATTCGCACCATTCGTCGTTGACGTGCAGGGTCCCACCACCGTTCTTCCACTGGCCATGGTCCGGCCCACGAAATCACGGAGTATTGATGCTGTTGTAAAATAACAACAGATGGTTCTGCGCTTAACTCGTGTCGACCACTTACTGTTACTTCAACGCCGTCCTCGCTACATACCATGATTGGTAGCGGATCGTCGTACACCACCGATGGCGATGGAGTTGGCAATGCACCTTGCCATTGCGTTTCGCTTTCTACGCAAGAAAGCGCACGACGCTCTATGTCAACAACCGATGCAGATGTCAGCGCAAACATTTCTGCTGGGTCGCGGCCGCCACGCCACTCAGGCACAAGAACCGACTGTGCGCCCAGCATGGCTGTCAGCCGCTCAATTGCCCGCTCGGCCCACTCATCCGCCTGGGTGCTACCGCCCCACAAACCCAGTTGTCGGCCCTCTCTGGCCCTTAGCCCTATTGGAGAAAGCCGAAATAAGACCACCCCACTTGTGACGGCTCGACTGGCCACCCACGCCTCCATCTGCCAGCGCACGCGCTCTGCCATCGCAGCAGCCGTCAACCCTTCCGGTTGATACCAGACACGATCACTTTGTTCTCCGTGATCGGTGTGCAACGAAATATGTACACGAACACAACTTGCACCATGAGCAGCCAAGTGCGCAACAAGTTGTTCTGCAACTTCACGTGCAGTGAGCACCACGATGTTGGTGTCTTCTACTGGGCCATCAAATCGATGCGTACTCGCACGCTCTGGTGGTGGCGCAACAACAATTGGTGGATGCCTGTCAAGACCGCGCGCCAGTCGATGCATTTCATTTCCGACAGGACCAAAACGTCCAATCAAAATAGATGGCTGAATTTCAGCAATGTTGCCAAGGTGTGCAAGACCAAGTCGTTGCAATAACGACACCACGTTGCGATCCACTTCGGCAAAGTCGGCAAGCACCGATACAGGCAATACCGCTAGACACTGTGCGCTCTCATTACGAGCAACAACACGTGGTTGACCAACCGATACAGCACTGCGGGCTGCGATCATTGCGCTAAGTCGACCATCGGCAATGCCTACGCCAAACGGAATCTGCTGACCTTGCCCTAACTCGCGCAATGCAACTTCTGCAATGTGTGTAAGTCGTTGAGCTAACGCATCGTCGCCACCTACGTAACGCGATGGGCCACGTGTTGCCAACACCACGATTCCTGGCATGCTCACTTCAACAAGTGGGGCCAGCTCGGCAATAGCGCGTACTACCGGTTCAAACATGAGCCGATCGCGTTCAGGGCTATGCGTAGCAATATGCATGTGCGGGCATGCTCCTTGCGCCTCACGCTTACGCATACCCACCTGCACACCGTGTGCTGCCGCCGCCGCTGTACGAGCAATAACACGTTGCGCATGGAACACCGCAACAGCTTCAAATACCTGCCCGCGCGTTCGCAATTCACACTGAGCAGCAACGGCTTGCCAGTCGGGGCACGCAACAACCGCTACACGCGTGGACTCAACATTCATATGCGCAATTAGCCAACAAAACGCAGCGAGTACTGCTGTGCTTTTGGCACTCGCCTGCCGCTTACTGTCACACAAACTTCTCGGCTTTGCACGTGCCCTGATCCGCGCTCAATTCCATTCCATTGCGTTGTAGTGGTGTCCATCACCACATCAGGTTGAAACACTGACTGCAATGCCAACTTTTGCGTGGCACCAATAAGCACCAGCGCATTACGCCTGGATTGAATGCGTGTTTGCACACGCCGCGCATCGGCGACCGTAATGCCGTGCGGAACTTCGAGCATCAGCACATCGAAGCCGTCTGCTGCCGCTGCAACAGTGCTCACCCATTCAGCGCGACTAGTTGCTGGTTGCACAAAAACCACACGCTGCAAAGCAACGCCTTGCTCGCTTGCTGCTTGCACACCAATGTTGTGCACACCAACAACACCGAGCCACGAACCTGCCTGAGTGGGTTGCGAAACAATGCGCAACGCAAGAGCAACAGCGGCATCCCCACCACACAACACCGTGCGTCCACGCACTAATCCACCCTCAGGAAACATGGCGTGCAAGTCTGGCGACACAGGCAATGTGGGCAACGGCTCAAACATGCCCTCACTGTAGCGAACATATGTTCGTAGTTATCTAGGCTGGAAAATCAGCGGAAAAGCTGTGTATTTACAGGCTATTTACGGCGGGCGTGCTGATTGAGCGACTCAATGAGTGAGTCAATATTTCCCGCCCAGTGATCTGCGCCCAACACCTGCACGTGCTCGTCACCGCGAATTGCTGCACCACCCACATACACAGGAATATCTGGACACGAACTCTTCACTGTTGCAATCGTCTCACGTGCAGCAGGAATTGACGACTCAACGGTGACCCCAATACACACTGCAACAACGTCGTTGCTCTGTTGCACTGCATGCGCAAAACTTTCTGCAGGCATGTTGGCTCCTAGGTCGTGCACGTCCCACCCTTCGCTGCGTACCAAATCGGCAAGCATTGCAATGGCAAGTGCGTGTTCTTCCCCGGCCGGCGCCCCCATGATGATGGTTCCTTTAGATACTCCGCGTCGAGCAAAACGTGAGCCAACCTGCGACATCAAACGCATCGCAATATTGCTTGCACGATGTTCAACAAAAATGCCGAGTTCGCCTTGTTCCCATCGATAGCCAATCGCTACCAGCGCTGGAGAAAGCACCTTCAGGTACAAAAACTTCAAATCGTTTCCTGCACGCAACACAGCTTCGAACACTTCTAACGCTCCGCGTTCATCACCTTCAATTAAGCGTGCTTCTAAACGTTCGGCCCACGGAGCCTGTGTTCGCTTCCCTGTCTCAACTGTTGCGCCGAGTCCTTCGCCTAGTTGAAATTTGTCTAAATCACTCTTACGCACGCACCAGCTGCGACCAACTTTGCGGCCTGGCAATATCCCTTCGCGCACATAGCGGTACGCAGTCATGTAGTGAACATGCAGCGCTTCTGCCACGTCATGGAGCGAAATTTCGAGATCAACCATTGCCGTGAATCTTCACACGGCAGGCTCAAACTCGCGTAACTCAGCCTTGTTTTGCGCGGGCTTTTGCAAGTGCAGCTTGACTTCTTGCCAACAATGCTGCAGGAATTTTGCTAGCAGCAGCACTGACAGCAGGACTTCCATCGGCAGAAGGGGCAGCGGCCGAGGCCTCGCTCTTTGGGGCTTGAGCCATGAGTTCTTCTTCTGTTGGAGGCACTTTTCCTGGTGTCCAGTATTGATACAGATCTTCAACAACCTTTACCAGTGAGTCACCAAGCGATCCTGGTTTCACATCGACTGTGATCATGTTGCCGTACACATGCACCGCGTTCACATTGCCCGTGGCAAACAACCGGTTTGCTAATACATCGGCAGGCTTGCCCGTGCGCGAAGCAATGGCGGTGGTGTAACGCTCGTGCCCCTGGCCCGTTAGCGAACGGTTGAGTTCAAAACGAACCCGGCCGGGAGTGGTTGAAGGCTTCTGTGTAACGGAAACTGGCTGACCCATGCCCCACAGACTAGTTGGCTGGCCTTCACCTCAGCCGACCCTGCCAAGTACCGTTGGGGCCATGACCGAACAGATCTCTGTTGAAGAGTACGCCGCCAAAGCCCGCGTCTTTCTTGATGCGAACGCCGAGAAAAAGGAAGCTCGCAAGAAATTTGTGTGGGGCGAAGGCTCTGACAATGTCTCAATGTTCGAAGAACGAACCAAAGAAGCCGAAGAAGAAATGCTGCGCCGAGCAAAAGCGTGGCAAGCCAAGCGTTTCGATAATGGCTTTGCATGGATCACTGGACCAACTGAATACGGCGGTGCTGGCCTCACCGTTGCACACGAACGCGCTTACAACCAGATTGAACGCGAGTACAAGACTGCGCCACTCGGAGCATTCCAAATTGGTTTAGGAATGGTTGCGCCAACGATCTTGGCTCATGCTTCACAAAAAGCTCGCGATTTGTATTTGCGCAAAATGTGGCGCGCCGACATCGTTGGTTGTCAATTGTTCTCTGAACCTGGTGCAGGTAGCGACCTTGCTTCAGTGCAGGCAAAAGCGGAAAAAGATGGAGACGAGTGGGTCATCACCGGACAGAAAGTATGGACCTCTGGCGCACAGTTCAGCGATATTGGCGAAATCATTTGCCGCACTGATCCAGGTTTGCCAAAGCACAAGGGTCTCACTGGATTCATTGTTGACATGCGAGCACCCGGAGTTGAAATTCGCCCACTTCGCCAAATGACTGGTGGAGCAAGTTTCAATGAAGTGTTTTTTAACGAGGTGCGTGTTGCAGACGACCATCGTTTGGGTGAAGTAAATAATGGATGGAATGTTGCGCTCACCACATTGATGAACGAACGCGCATCAATCGGTTCTGCTGATAGCGGCGAAAACACGATGTATACACGTTTGCTTGAAATGATTCGCCACTATGAATTGGATACGGATCCTATTGTGCGTGAAATGCTTGCTGACCTCTACATCAACACCAAGGTTGCTGGTTACACAAGTCAGCGTGCCACAGACAAGATGCGTGCAGGCCAAATGCCTGGACCAGAAATGTCAATCGGCAAAATGGCTCTTGTTAACAATCAGAAAAAAATGAATGACCTTGTTGCTCATGTACTTGGAGCAAAGCTTGTTGTCGATACCGGCGAATGGGGAACCTACGCGTGGAGTCAATTGCTGCTTGGTGCACCGGGAATGCGCATTGCCGGTGGTTCAGACGAAGTGATGCGCAACATCGTTGGTGAGCGCGTACTTGGACTTCCTAAAGACGTCGGAATCGACTCAAAGTCGGCATTCCGCGATATCAAAGTAGGAACGCAAAAGGACTAATACCGAGCGGAATACACCGCTCGGCACTGGCTAGGCGCGTCCTGGCTTGCGGAAGTTGATTGCTGCGTCAATAAGCAAACGAGTTCCGTAACCCGTCATACCTTTTTGCAACCATCCGTTATCAGCATCGGTCCACATTGGTCCTGCGATGTCAATGTGAGCCCATGTGGTTTCACCAACGAATTCATCGAGGAACAGTGCTGCAGTAATTGCTCCTGCTTCACCACCAACATTTTTCATGTCTGCAACATATGAATCGAGAGCCGGGCGATATTCGCGCTCAAGCGGCAATTGCCACAATTTGTCGGCAGTTCGTTCAGCAGCAGCAGTGAGTTGATCAATCCACTTTTGATTGTTGCCCATCACACCTGCCATACCGTTGCCAAGCGCTCGCTGGCATGCACCAGTCAATGTTGCGATGTCAACAATGGCATCTGGTTTGAGCTCAGCCGCCAATGACAATCCGTCAGCCAAAATCAAACGACCTTCGGCATCGGTGTTGTGAATTTCTACTGTTTTGCCATTGCGAATCGTGAGAACTTCTCCCATGGCCATTGCGCTACCTGACGGCAAGTTGTCGGTGCACATGAGGAAACCCGTTACTTGGTTGGTGCAACCCAATGCCTTCAGAGTGCTCATGGTGGCAAGAACAGCAGCTGCGCCACTCATGTCGCCCTTCATCATTGCGTGAGAAGGATCGGATGGCTTCAATGAAATTCCGCCCGAGTCGTACATCACGCCCTTACCAACAAGCACGAGGTGTGGTTTACCCTTTGCACCAGCTGGCTTGTATGTGAGGCGAACCATGCGCGGCGGCTCAACGCTTCCGCGGTTTACACCAACGATTCCACCGCAACCCATTGCGATCAATTGGTCTTTGTTAAATACCTCAACCTTCAATCCACTCTGGCTAGCGATTTCAACAGCCTTGTTCGCAAAAATTGTTGCGGTCAAATATGCAGGTGGCATGTTGGCAAAATCACGTGCCATGTTTGTTGCATTTGCAATCACTTGACCACGCTTCACACCACTTGTCGTTGCGGCACCCGTACCAACCAATGCAACGTTTGTGAGTTTTGGGGTTTTCTTGTCAACAGTTTTCAGATCGGTGTAACGATGAGTTGCAAGCGACATTCCTTCGACAACAACTTGGGCAGCCACTTTGCGATCTAAACGACCGATGCTGGCAAGCGTGGTGCTCACTGATGCAAAGTTTGATGCCGCCCGTGCAAAAGCTGCTGCGGCTTTACGCAACGCCGCAGCGTCCAACTTCGCCACTTCGCCAACACCGATCAAGATATTGGCGACACCCTTTTCGGCTGGCACTACATAGGTCTGTCCAACCTTTCCTGTGAACCCCAAAGTTTCAAGAGTTGCACGCGAAAACGAAAGGTCTTTCGGCAGTGCACCCTCGCTAGCAATTGGTGTACCAACTGCCTGCACGTCTGCTGGTGCTTTTGCTACTACTTGGAAATTGAGTGCCATAACAGGTCTCCTTGTAACGGGTTACTAAATAAAGCGTAACTAAATGACGTCTTTAACCGACAAAGACTCACCCTCTTGCCAGCGGGCAAGGGTCCACAACAGGTCTGAAAGACGGTTGAGGTAAGGGCAGGCTTGCGATGGTGGCGGAGCCGCGGCCAAAGAATGGCGTTCGGCGCGACGAGCAACCGTGCGACCGACATCAAGTAATGCGGAAACCCGATTCTGACCTGGAACCACAAAGTCGGTTGGCGGTTCAAAACGCTCATCGAGTGAATCAATCATGTGCTCAAGTTTCTCTACCATCAGCGCCGTGACTCGAGTTTTTTCGTCAACAAGCTTGTGACGATTTTCTGGAAGCGTTGCCAACTCTGCCATCAATACCCAAAGGTCGCGACAGATATGCACGAGCATGTCGTCGAGTTCAGTCCCCTTGCCAGCTTCTGCACGGGCTAACCCAAGAATTGCTTGCGCCTCATCTACGGCACCATATGCACGTGGGAGTGCCGAATCTTTGCCAACCCGGCCACCATAGAACAGGCCGGTTGTGCCATCGTCGCCTGCTCGTGTGTAGACCTTTTCGCGTGCCATGTGCGCTACACGCTACTTGTAGGCAGCCCTTCGCCTACGACCAAGCATCAAGAAACAGGACCAGCATGAATTAACCATGCTGGTCCTGACTACTTGAAGTTTCCCCAGGTCGTGAATTCTGGGTGAGAAGTATCGCGAGCACCTCTTCTTTCGTTTTATCGGAGCCATGAGCGGGGATCGAACCCGCGCCTCGAAACCCACGAGATTCGCGCGCTACCACTACACCATCAAGGCACCGCTGTGAATGTGTGCATGTATAAATAAAGGGGGAAATAAAAAGTGGCGACACAGAAAATCGTGTCGCCACTTTGTTTCGAAGCTAGACACATTGTGCCTGCGAATCTCGTGTATTTAAAAGTGTACCCAATTTTCAAATGAGGAAGAATTCACTCCCCACTTGTGGTCGCCTACTGTTGGGCCATGACCGAGGACGCGGCGCCAATTATCGACCTTGCCGCATTTGAAAACGGCAACAGTGAACGCAAAGCGCAAATCGCAGCTCAAGTTGATTCGGCTTGTGTCAACACGGGTTTTCTCGCAATGAGAAATCACGGCGTCAGCCAACAAGTCATTGACGACATGTGGCAAACGATGCAGCAGTTTTTTGATCTTCCACTTGAAGTAAAAAATCGATATCGCGTGCCTTCGCCTGGATATCCATATGGATACATGGGCAATGAAGCCGAGACGCTCGCTGCATCACGCGGCGATGCAACTCCACCCGATCTCAAAGAGACTTTTAATGGCGGTCCAACTCGCATTCCTCAACACATTGATGACCCGCAGGCACTCGCCTTCTGTTACGCGCCAACTCCGTGGCCAACACAACCAGAACATTTCACCCAAGCGTGGAACGCGTACTACAACGCAATGGAAAATCTCTCGGCGCGAATTATGAAGTTGTTTGCTTCAGCCCTGCACGTTGATGAACAGTTTTTTGACGAATTCATTTCATCACCGATCAGTGCACTTCGCGCATTGAATTATCCACCTCAAGCACGGGCTCCACAGCCCGGTCAACTTCGCGCTGGAGCCCATAGCGATTACGGGTCTCTCACTATTTTGCTTCCTCAACACGATTCACGCGGTCTTGAAATTCAACGACTTGACGGCTCGTGGCATGAAGTGCTGCCCGTCGACGGAGCATTCATTATTAATCTCGGCGACCTCATGGCACGGTGGACAAACAATCGCTGGCGGTCCACCATGCATCGAGTGGTGAACCCGCAACAGCAACATGACCCAAGGTCGCGACGCCAAAGCATCGCCTATTTCCATCAACCCAATTGGGACGCCGAAATTTCAACCATTCCTACGTGTGTTGATTCAACGTCACCAACACAATTTGAATCTGTGCTCAGCGGCCCCTACCTGATGAGCAAATTCACTTCAACTGTTCAGTGAGCAGATTGCGATCGCTTCCAAGCTTCGGCTAACGCGCTATACCTACCAGCCTTTGCAATCAGTACTTCGTGCGTTCCATATTCAGCTATTTGGGCATCTGCAATGACTGCAATGTGATCAGCGCGTTGCACCGTTGACAAACGATGTGCAACCACAATCACTGTTCGACCATTCATCAACCGTTCAAGTGCGTGTTCAACTTCTGCTTCAGTGCCAGGATCAAGGTTTGAGGTGGCTTCATCCAGCACGAGAACCGCGGGGTCAACGAGCGCGGCGCGAGCAAGTGCAACTAGTTGGCGCTCACCTGCCGAAAGCCTGCTACCCCTTTCTCGCACCTCGGTATCCAATCCATCCGGAAGAGTTGAGAAATGATCAGTTGCGCCAATCGCTGCAATTGCTGCGTCAATTTCTTCGTCAGTTGCTGACGACTTTGCTATTCGCACATTGTCGCGAATGGTTCCGTTGAACAAAAACCCTTCCTGGGGAACGACAACGATTCGTTCTCTAAGGGAAGCCATAGTTGCCATCGTGAGATCAACTCCGCCGTAAGCAACGCTTCCTGATTGTGGGTCGTATAAGCGAGCCATCAATTTGGCAAGGGTTGATTTACCAGCACCAGTCGGTCCGACTAAAGCGAGTTTTTCCCCTACACCAACTCGAATCGACACATTTTTCAATGCAGCAGTTTCACTACTTGCGTAGCTAAACGTAATTCCGTGAACTTCAAGATCACCAACTTTGGGTAGCTCAATGGCACCAGGGTGTTCATCAATTTCTGGTTTTGCGTCAAGGATCTGAAAGAGCTTGTTGAGTGCAGCACCAGCCGACTGCACTGTGTTGTACAACTGCGAAAGTTGTTGCACCGGATCAAACAAACTTGACAGCAACAATGTAAATGCAACGACTGTGCCTAATGTGACGTCTCCGCGGTGCACAAGCCAACCACCAATTCCAATAATCAGCGCACTCGCAAACACGCCGCCAAATTCAATGAGAGCGAAATACCACGTGCTCACTCTCACGCTGTGCTCGTGGCTGTTGAATAGCTCCCGATTCGATTTCGTGAATTTACGAATCGTTTCTTCCTCTTGCGCATAGGCTTGAATGACACGCACGGTGGTAATTCCTTCCTGCAATGCAGAAAGGTTTGCGCCAACGCGCTCTCGAACCGTCAGGTATGCCTTATTTGAGTCGCGCTGAAATTTCATTGAAGCCACAATGAGCAGTGGCATAACTAAAAGAGCAACGATTGTTAACTGCCAACTCAATGTTGCAAGAAGCACCAATGCGAACACCACCAACATTCCAGCAGCGATGAATTGCAGCAAACCCCACTGCACCAATTCAGCCATTGATTCAATATCAGCTGTCATTCGAGCAACAAGCACGCCGGCCTTATTGCTGTCATAGAAAGCCATACTTTGGCGTTGCATCTGTCGAAAAACCGCGAGTCGCAACACCCTCAGGAATGATTCGCCGGTTCGGTTCAAGTACAAAAACTGAGCACGTCCAAAGATGTATGCAATTAATGCCACACCAAGATAAATCGCTACTGAAATGTTGAGTGACCGCGAATCACTTTGACGAATTCCTATATCAATTCCACGTCGAACCAGAAGCGGACCGGCAAGTGCACAAACAGTAGTGACACATACGCAGGCAAAAGCCATAAACATGGTTTTTCGAAAGGGCGCGGCCATCTTGAATACGCGCCCAATTACGGTTCGCGCTTGGGCGCGACTCAGCTTGTCCTCGTCGGTTACTCCGCCTTGCGCCCACATGTCAGACTTCCTGACTTTCAGCGTCAGCATCTGCGCTCATGTTTGCGAGAACTTCGCGGTATCTGGCATTTGTTGAAACCAGATCTTCATGGGTTCCTATTGCAGCAACTTTGCCCTCATCAAGCAACATCACCCTGTCGGCAAGTGCAATCGTTCCCGGCCTGTGCGCAATCACAATCGTTGTCCTGCCAGACATCACGGTCTTCATTGCTTCGCGAATTTCGCCTTCTTTGCTTGGATCCACTGCACTTGTGGCATCGTCAAGAACCAGAACTCGAGGGTTTGCAACGATTGCTCGCGCAATCGCAATGCGTTGACGCTGACCACCTGAAAGCGAAAACCCACGTTCCCCAATAACCGTTTCGTAACCTTTCGGCAATCGCAAAATAAATTCATGCGCGCCAGAAAGCTTCGCGGCACGCTCGACTTCATCTGCGGACGCGTGTGGTTTCGCAAATGCAATGTTGTTGCGAACCGTGTCGTTGAAAAGCACAGTGTCTTCAAAAACGACACCAATTTGACTTCTCAATTCAGACAGCTTCAGTTTGCGAACGTCTATTCCATCGAGATACACATGGCCGCTTTGTGCGTCGTAAAAGCGCAGGAGTAGTCGCGTGATCGTGGATTTTCCCGAACCTGTGGCTCCAACAATTGCAATACTTTCACCACCTTGAATATCCAGGTTGAAGTTACGCAACACCGGATACTCGGCGTTGTAGCCAAACATCACTTTGTCAAACTTCACACTTCCCAAATTCTTGGTTTCATCGTGCGGAAGCTGCACCGCCAGAGTTGGATCTGAAATCTCAGACTTTGTTGACATCACTTCATTGATGCGCACCAAAGCCGCCGCAGCACGCTGCCCTAATGCAACAATCATTCCAATATTGCGAAGCGGCCAGATCAGCAGCGTCAAGTACACATTGAACGCAACGAGGTCACCGACTGTTAGATCACCATTAATCACACGATGTCCACCCACACCAAGCACCGCGACCAAACCAAGTGCTGGAAGAACATCAATAGCCGGCATGAAACTTGAACGAATTCGCGCGGCCTTCATGGATTCACGCAAGATGTCGTCAGCTTCTTTTTCTAATTTTTCAAACTGCACTTGTTCGGCTCCAAATCCCTTGATCACCCGAACACCTGAAACACTTTCTTCCACCACGTTGGCAAGTTGAGCTTGTTCAGCCTGAACTGCAATTGATGCTGGGTGAATGCGGTGGCTGAATCTGCGAGCAGACAAATTGACAAACGGCAAGGGAATTAATGCGACTACTGCCAAAATCGGGTCGGTGATGAACAGAATTGCAGTAACCGCGATGATCTGAATCACGTTTGACAGCGTGATGGGAATCATGACAATGAAACCTTGAATTTGCATCAAATCACTTGATGCTCGACTCATCAACTGACCCGTTTGAGCTTTGTCGTGGTAGCCAATGTGCAAGCGCAAAATATGCGAAAACAGTCGTTCTCTGAACAACATTTCAGCCCAACGACTTTCCCTAAAGGCGACATAACGCCGCATTCCCGAAAGCACGCCTGTGAGCACTCCAAGCCCACCAATAATCAGAGCCCAACGCAGCAATGGTCCGTTTTTCTCGATTCCATCATTGATCGCAAACTTCGTCATTTGCGGAACCGCAACTTTGAATGAAGCCCACAAAATTCCAACCAATGCTCCAAGCAACAGATTGCGTCGCTGAACTTTTAGCGCAGCACGAAGTAATTTCCATCCTTCACTGCGCTGTGCTTCTTCGAATTCAAGCCTCGACGCAACTTCGGTGTCGGATTCAATTGAAGTCACTAGAAACTCAACTAATTAATGAGCGCTAGGTGAAAGAGCTTCGACCGACTTCCAATAATCCAGTTGCGGATCAAGCGGAAGAATTGCAATTGAAGAAGTAGTGACTCCGTTATTGAAATATTCAGAAATAACGTCGCGGCAATGCGCTGGGCTTCCGTGAACCACGAGCTCATCAACTACCTGATCTGGAATCGCGGCCAAGGCAGCTTTTCGATCACCTGCCTTCCACGCATCCCACATGCCCTGCATCAACGGAGCACGGCCCATCCAACGATGGAAGTCCGCATACACCGGCACATTCATATATGCAGCGATTGCAAATCGTGCGCCAGCTCGCACCACTTCGGTGTCTTCGCTTGGGCACACAAAAATTCGGGCTGTGATTTCCTTTTCCACTCCGTTTGCCGCGTCGTGAACAACTTTGGCAACTTTTGAAACATCTGTTGCACTCAGCCAATTAATAATCACGCCGTCAGCTTCACGAGCCCCCAGTTTCAACATTCCTTCCCTCAGTGCCGCAATCAAAATTGTTGGTTTGTGAGCTGGCTTGATACTTAAGCGAAAGCCGTCAACTTTGAAGGTGTCGTATTCCTTTGACACCTTTTCTCCAGAAAATGCGTCGTGCATAAATCGAACTACGTCACGCACTTTTTTGTACGGGTCAACAAATGGAACACCATTCCACCGCTCAACGATCACATTGCTTGATGAACCAATACCAATTGCAAAACGTCCAGGAGCAGCATCAGCTAACGCTGCAACACTTTGCGCAATAACAGGTGCAGTCCGCGTGTAAGCAGGAACAATCGCAGTTCCTAGTCGCAGACGTGGTTCCCACGCTGCCGCTAATGCCAACGGAGTAAATGCATCGGCACCATCAGTTTCAGCAGACCAAATGTCGCTGTATCCCCAATCTGCAAGTTGTTGATACTTTTCTTTGTGATCGTGCAAGTGACCAGGAAGCGGAACGGTCATTCCATTTCGACGAATCATTTTGGTTCCTTCCACATTCGAGCTATGCAACTTTGACTAGCAGTGGCGAGAAACGTTCCGTCTTCGGCAAACATGTTGACTGTGCCATGTCCGAAGCCGCGTTCAACGCCTTGTATATGTATGTCTAACAACACCCACTTGGTTGGAACGAGGCGAACCACCCGGAGCGTATTGTCCAGGCTGTTACCGCCTCCGCGAATACCAAGCGCCTGACCAACACCCATTGGCACAAAGTCTCCAAGCACAGCAAGCGTGGCGGTATCCACACCTTCAATTACCTCTGGAATTCTTGCCCACATCAGTGTTCGGCCATCGTTTGGCTGACCATCGAGATCTTCAAGTTCGCGACCAATCACAAATCGCTCTTCCATCTTTTCGTGGATTGTGTTGGTTACATCTCCGCGGTGGGCGCGTTGCACCAATGCACTTGGCGGTGGCACGTCTGGCATTGAGACAAACGAGTGTGCGAATTCAAATGGCCGCTCACCTACTGCTGCATTCACAGTCAAAATTTCACGACTTCCTACGTGGCACACGGCGCGAGCTTGGGTTATCTGATGCCCCACCACTGCAAGCGTTACATCAATGTCCATCGTTTCGCCGGTTCGTGCATAAGAGAGGTACTGAGCAGTTGCCCAAATACATGTGCGCCCCGAAAGTTCTTCGATAGCCGCTACCGATGCAGCCAACCCACATCCACCCCACAAAAAATTTCCGCCTGTAACAAGCCCTGGACGCACCACCATCGACCAGCGCCCTGTTGTTTCAGTGTGGGAACCAGTTGGCTCAATACCGAGAAAAGCTTTTGTGTCCATAAGGCGACCCCACACTAATAGAGGTTCCGATTTTGGCGACTACTTTGAGTTCATGAACACAACTGATTCACCTTGGTTGGGCGACGCATGCTCACTAGTAGAGGCTTTTCGTAAGAAAGAACGCTCTCCGCAAGAAGAGTTGCAAGCATCACTCAGTGCAATTGAGAAGAGCTCACTCAATGCATTTTCATTTCTTGACCCAGAAGGCGCCATTGAACGTGCAAAGTCTTCAGATGTAACCAAACCATTTGGCGGTATTCCGCTTGGCGTTAAAGAACTTGATGCGGTCCAGGGATGGCCTTACACCGAATCATGCGTAGTTTTTGCCGATCGCAAAGCTCAATACACATCAATCATGGTTGAGCGTGCAACTCAAATAGGTGGAGCAAACGCAATCGGACTTTGCACTGCAAGCGAGTTTGGTGGAGTCAACATCACTCGCACGGTTCTTAACGGCGCGACACATAACCCATGGAAGATGGGTTGCACACCTGGCGGCTCATCGGGTGGAAGTGCTGCTGCAGTTGCTGGTGGACTTGTCAGCATCGCAACCGGTGGAGATGGAGGGGGTTCAATTCGCATTCCTGCAGGGTTCACCGGACTCGTCGGTCTCAAAGCAACGTTTGGAAGAATTCCTCGCGCTCCACACACCGAACTCGGAAATCTCACGGTGAATACAGGCGTGATGGCGAGAAGCATTCGAGACACTGCGCGCTGGTTTGACGTGTGCAATGGTCACGACTCTCGCGATCCACTCAGTCTGCAACGCGTCGAAAATTGGGAACTTGAATTAGGAAATCATGGCGAGTCGCTTTGTGGAAAAACTGCAGTGCTTGCTCCAAATTGGGGTGGGGCTGTTGTCTCCCCAGCCATGTGGGCTCAACTTGAGGAATACGCCACACATCTCGCAGCAATTACAGGACTACGAATCATCACAATCGACACATCACTTCCGAATATGGGAGCCGCGTGGTCAATTAGTGGAATGATTGAAATACAAATGCAACTTGCCGATCATTGGCCAGATTGCGCCGAGGTGCTCACGCCAGAGATGAGGTTCGGGCTAGAAACCACTCTTGGCAAATACGGCGCCGATGCTCGCGCAAAAATTGAATCGCGACGCGCAGCACTCAATCAGCGCATGCATGAAATCTTTGGAGCCGTTGACTTCGTAATTACCGCAAGTAATCCCGATGTGGCTTTCAGCGCAGATGGTCCACTGCCCTCTCGATTTGGTGGAATTGAAGCCGGCATGGGCAACAACGGAAAACTGACCTTTCCGGCAAATATGCATGGAAACCCAGCAATTTCAATACCTGCTGGTCTCATTGAAGGTCTGCCAGTCGCACTGCAAGTAAATGGTCCGCACTTCAGCGAACAATTACTTCTTGAATTGGGGCTAGCTATGGAACGCTCTCGCCCATGGGCACTAGTTGCGCCAAACTCTCCGTGTTAGGCAAGTAACGCGCGAGCAACGATGTCGGTGCAAAACGCCGTAAGAATTGCCAAGTACATCAAACCAGTTGCCGCCATCACTGCTGAATAACTTCGCTCCTTCAGCGCCGCTCTAGTTACTAATGCCAAAACTCCTGTGACGAGTGCGGAAGCAAGCCAAAACCAACCAAGAACCCCATCCCAACCATCATCAATTGATCCGTTGAGCACGCTGATCATGCCCGTTGGCAACAACAAAACAAGTACTTCAAAAGGCCACAAATAAATCACTGCAGACGTGATTTCGTTAATCAATTTTCGCGGCATGCCAGGCTGCACGAGATACCAGTGCCCAAGCAACATGGTGTCACTTACTGCACCAAGAAACAAAGTTCCGACAACAATTCTCAGCAGTGAGACCACCATGTCGCTACCAGCACCTTCGCTCGCAGCAGAAATACCTGCAGCAACGATTCCAGGAACACCAAGTAATGGCGCAATGAGGTCAAGCTTCGGATTTTTATTTCGAATCAGCACAAAAGCGGAAATAGCGACAGCAACACTTGATGCTTCGCGCACCATGTTGACTCCGTAGCGATTTCCCAACACCACAGCAAGCGCTGCAAACACGCCATAGGTAATTCGCAGCAACATGCCGTACCCCGCGCCAACTTCATTGCGACGCGACGTGAACCACAGAAATGCAAGTCCACCCACCGACCATTGCAACATCACCGTTGCCGCTTCTAAACGAATCATGACCTGAAGAATTTACGCTTCAACAACAATCAAATTGTGGTTTGCCACATTCATTGAGTCAGGACCTTGAACAGTCGCTACAACAATGTCTTCTAAGCGCATTCCCCATTTACCGGGAATGTAGATACCTGGCTCGACACTAAATGCATGTCCGGCAGCGATTGGAAGCGTATTTCCACTCACCATGTAGGGATCTTCGTGGGCTTCCATGCCAATTCCATGACCAGTTCGATGCACGAAATATTCCCCATAACCAGCCTTTTCAATCACACTTCTCGCTGCACGATCAACGTCTTGACACTGATTTCCAACTATTCCAGCAGCAACACCCGCAGCCTGAGACTCAAACAGCACTGCGTATGCCTCGGCAACGTCGTTTGCAATAGTTCCCGTGAACACGCATCGAGTGATGTCGCTGCAATAACCATTCATGGTTCCACCAAAGTCGCACAACACGATTTCATTCGCCTTAATTACTCGGGAACCAGCGTGATGGTGCGGACTTGCCGCATTTTCGCCTGCAGCAACAATGGCAAAATTCACTACATCGTGGCCTTCGGCAATGAGACGAGAT
>JACCEC012156922.1_pt1 | contig 18336 bp, 18 predicted proteins | sample 7450121 | NCBI WGS metagenome assembly JACCEC01 (sample SAMN15323455, study PRJNA562643) | freshwater metagenome | isolation source: river surface water | place: USA:Blue River Watershed | collected 2017-08-18 | reverse complement strand
GGTGGCCCGCGAAGCCTGGGATAAGCTTGTCCCGGTTGGTCGGGTGGCGGAAACCTATCAGATCAAGCCGCTGGCGCTGCTCATGGCATCGGATGCCGGCAATTATATGACGGGCAGCCATGTCATGATTGATGGCGGCATGGCCCTGGGCGCCTTCAAATGACGCGCGGCCTGATCTGCACGGCCATGGGGGCGGCGGCGCTGCTGCTGGTGGCATCCGGTGCGGCGCAGGCCGGCCAGAAACTGGGCGCCTATCAGGCGCCGCGTGCGCCGGAGGTCGTCTATGCCAAGGTGTGCGGATATTGCCATGGCCGCAATGTCGGCCCGATCCTTTTGGGTCGCAAATTGCCCGTCGAGATGATCACGATCGTGGTCCGCGAAGGTCGCAATGGCATGCCCGCCTTTCGCCCGACCGAAGTGACGGATGCTGAACTTGAAGCGCTGGCCAAGTGGATCTCCACCAGCGCCGCGCGCCCGGAGGAGCATGGGCAATGAGCGACCTTGAGCTGAACCGGCGTGGCCTGATTGGCGCGGGGTTGATCGGGGCGACAATGGTTGGGCTGGCCGCGTGCAATGGCAAGGCGACGCTGGCCCCGGGTGTGTCCAAGGCGGATTTTGCCGGCGCGATCAAGGCGATGCGCGGGGTTGTGGGGGATGAATGGGTCTGGGGTGATGCGGATGCCGTACGGCCCTGGTCCAAAACCTATGTTCCCGATCCCGACGGACAGCATGTCCCCGTGGGCGCGGTTGCGCCCCAGACGGTGGAAGAGGTGCAGGAAATCGTCCGGATCGCGAATACATATCGCCAACCGATCTGGCCGGTCTCCACCGGCAAGAATATGGGATATGGCATGGCGGCGCCCGCAACGCCCGGCCAGATTGTCCTTGATCTCAAGCGCATGAACCGCATTTTGGAAGTGGATGCGGATCTGGGCACCTGTCTGGTTGAGCCGGGTGTCACCTATCAGCAGCTGAAAGATTATCTCGACGAGAATAACATCCCGCTCTGGATCGATGTGCCGACCGTGGGGCCAATCGCGTCGCCGGTCGGCAATACGCTGGACCGCGGCGTTGGCTATACGCCCTATGGCGAACATTTCATGTTTCAATGCGGCATGGAGGTTGTTCTGCCGGATGGGCAGGTCATGCGGACCGGCATGGGCAGCATCAAGGGATCGACCGCCTGGCAGGCGTTTAAATGGGGCTATGGCCCCTATGTCGATGGCCTTTTTACGCAATCGAATTTCGGCATTGTGACCAAGATGGGCATGTGGCTGATGCCGCGGCCGCCGGTGTATAAGCCGTTCATGATCCGCCACGACAATATGGCCGATGTGCCGCGGATCATTGAAGCGATGCGGCCGCTGCGCGTGTCCAATCTGGTCGCCAATTGCAATTTGATGATGAGCGCGTCTTACCAGCTCGCCATGTTCAAGCGGCGCAGCGAGATTGTGCCCGATGGCCGCCCGCTGGATGACGCCTCTCTTAAAAAAGCGGCCAAGGCCAATGGGCTGGGCATGTGGAACACCTATTTCGCGCTGTACGGAACGGAGCAGACCGTGGCGGCGATTGAGCCGATTATCCGCGCGCAATTGACGGCAAGTGGCGGTGAGGTTCTGACCGAAAAGGAAATGGGGGATAATCCCTGGTTCCACCATCATGCCACGCTGATGCAGGGCGGCCTCAATCTGGATGAAGTTGGCCTGTTGCGCTGGCGCGGTGCGGGCGGGGGCCTGGCCTGGTTCGCCCCGGTGGCCGCTGCCAAGGGCCCGGAAGCCGAGGCGCAAACCGCGTTGGCGCGCCAGATTCTCGGCAAGCATGGCTTTGATTATACGGCTGCTTACGCGATTGGCTGGCGCGATTTGCACCACATTATCGCGCTGCTTTTTGACAAGAGTGACAAGGATCAGGAGAAAAAGGCAGACGCCTGTTACCGCGAACTTGTGTCGCGTTTTGGCGCCAAGGGCTGGGCCAGTTATCGCACCGGCGTCAATTCCATGGCGCTGGTCGCTGAACAATATGGTGAGGTCAATCGCGGCTTTAACAAGCTGTTGAAAGACGCGATCGACCCCAATGGCGTGATTGCGCCGGGCAAGTCTGGGATCATCTGATGCGCGCTGTCGTGATGCAGGGGCTGCATCAGCCGCTGACGGTTGAAACGGTTCCCGATCCAACACCCGCGGCTGGGGAGGTGGTCGTCAAAGTTGGCCGGTGCGGCATTTGCGGGTCCGATCTGCATATGACCGAAGATCCGGCCTATGGCATGGGCGCGGGCGATGTGCTGGGCCATGAATTTGCGGGCGAAGTCGTGGCTTTGGGCCGCGATGCGACGGGGCTGAACATCGGCGATCTTGTTTCGGTGATTCCGCTGCGCAGCTGTGGCCAATGCCCATCCTGCCGCGCCGGAGAGGTGGCCTGGTGTGACAGTTTTGGCCTGCAAGGCGGGGGCTATGCCGATTATGCGCTGACCCGCCCCAACCAGTGTATCCGCCTGCCGCAATCGGTGTCGCTGGCCGATGGCGCGATTATCGAGCCGCTGGCCGTCGCCCTGCACGGCGTCAACATGTCGGGCCTGAAAACGGGCGACAAGGTGTTGATTCTGGGTGCCGGGCCCATTGGTCTGGCGGTTGCCTTTTGGGCGCGGCGCCGGGGGGCGGCGGATGTTGTCATTCAGGATCTTGCCGATTTTCAGGAAGCCCGCGCCCGTGACATGGGGGCCACCGGTTTTTGCGTCACGCCTGAAGACCCCATTGGCGGCGCAGAGCGGGCCTTGGGTGGCAAGGCGGACATTGTGTTTGAATGTGTGGGCGTGCCCGGGTTGATTGCGCAGGCGGTTGATCAGGTCCGCAATCGCGGCACGATTTGCCTGCTCGGCCTGTGCACAAAGCCCGATAGTTTCAACAGCTTTGCCATGTTGTCCAAAGAGGTTCGGCTGGTGACATCTGCCTTTTTCACACGGCAGGAATATGAAGCCGCACTGGATGCGCTGGAGGCCGGGGCCGCCGAACCGCGCGCGCTGGTGACTGACACGATTTCGCTGGATGACACGCCCACCCGTTTTGAGGCGCTGCGCACGCGCACGCATGAGTGCAAGGTGCTGATCGCACCGCAAGGGTGACAAAAAACGCGAGAGGGGGATTGGTATGAGCGCTGCATTTTCTGGACAAACGGTCCTCATCACCGGCGGCGCGACGGGCATTGGGCGGGCGACAGCTTTGGCCTTTGCCGAACAGGGCGCCAATGTTCTGATTGGCGATGTCGATGCGCGCGCCGAAGAAACCGCAGCGATGATCACATCCGCCGGCGGGCATGGGGTGTTCATGCGCGCCGATGTGCGCGACCCGGCGGCGATGACCGGGCTGGTCGATGCCTGTGTCGCACGCTTTGGCGGGCTCCATATGGCGTTCAACAATGCCGGGATCTTGCCCCCGCAACGCCCGCTGCATGAGGTGCCTGTCGATGAACTGAATCTCGCGATCGACGTTGATTTCAAGGGCGTTTATTTTGCGATGCAGGCCGAAATTCGGCATTTTCTGAACAATGGTGGTGGCGCCATCGTCAACACGGCGTCGGTCGGCGGGTTGATCGCGGATCCCAATATGTCGGCCTATGTCGCGTGCAAACATGCCGTTGTCGGGCTGACCAAGGCTGCGGCGGTGGAATATGCGCAACAGAATATTCGGGTGAATGCCATTGCCCCGGGCTTTGTCGTCACGCCGATGACGCAGCATTGGGCCGACAGCCCTGAATTTCAGGCGATGTTCTTTGCCCAGAATATTTCCGGCCGCGCTGCCCAGCCCGAAGAAATTGCGGGCACGGTGCTGCACCTGTGTTCACCGGCGGCCAGCTATATCAACGGCGCCACATTCACCATTGATGGCGGCCAAACCGCCCATTGAGGAGACGCCCGATGTTCCGTCTGATCGCTGTTGTGCTGGCCTTTCTGGCCGGCCCGGTTCTTGCCCAGACCAAGCCGCTGGAGGTGGAGGTTCTGCGCACCAGTGCGGGATCGCTTTATGCCAATATCGCGTTGATCAAGGGGGAGAAAAAGGCCGTCCTTGTCGATGCGCCTTTTACCATGGCGGATGCCCATCGGGTGGTCGGCATGATCCTGGACAGCGGGCGTGATCTGGAAACCGTGTTCATCACCCATGACCATCCGGATCATTATTTCGCGATGGAAGTGATCACCCAGGCCTTCCCAAATGCCCGGATTGTCGCCCATCCCCAGGTGGTGGCCGATATCTGGCGGTCGCTGCCCTTCAAGGTTAAGCGGTGGTCGCCGGGCTTGGGGGCCAATGGCCCGCGCATGCCCACCGCGCCGCTGCCGACACAGGGCAACACGCTGATGCTGGAAGGCCATGCGTTGCAGATCATCGGCCCCATGCAGGGGGATCATGCCAATGCAACCGCGCTTTGGGCGCCGGGCATCAAGGCGCTGTTCCCGGGGGATCTTGTCTATAATCAAATGTATCTTTGGTTTGGGGAACATGATCCCAAGGCGATTGCCGCATGGGGCAAATCGCTGGAGATACTGGCTGCGCTTCAGCCCGATCTGGTGGTCGCCGGCCATGCCAAGCCGGGCCTTCCCGATGATATTTCCGGCATCCGCTTTAGCCAGCGTTATATTGCCGATTGGCCAAAGCTGGTCGCGGCATCGCGCGATTCCCAGGATTTGCGGGCGCGGATCCGGGCCGCCTATCCCGAGGCCGTGGATGTGCTGGGGGATTTCCTGTTGGGCAATAGCAGCACCGTTGCCAAGGGCGAGGCGCCAGCCTGGCAGGAATAAGGGGGCTGGTCCGGGCTAGCCCGGTTCCCCCATGCGGATAAGATCGGCCAGCGCCTGTGTGACGGGCGCGGTCAGGCCCTTGGCAGCGGCAGCGGCAACGATGGCGCCATTAATCGCCTCAATCTCGGTCGTGCGACCGGCCAGACGATCCTGCAACATCGATGGCAGATGCGCCTTATGGTGGGTCAGCGCAAAGTCGATCTTGTGACGCAGCCGGTCGCGGTTCATGCCCACGCCATGGGCCGCTGCAATGGCCGCCGTTTCATCCGCCACGGCATGGGCCAGGCGCCGGCCTTCTGCACGGTCCAGATCCCCGACGGGGACGCGCAACAGCGTGGCGAGCGCGTTGAGTGCGCCATTAAACGCCGCCTTTTCCCAAATGGCGGCGGCCACATCGGCATCGAAATCGGCGTTCATGCGGGCCGTGTTGAGCAGGGCCACCGCCTGCTGGGCCGCGTCCTGCCCGGCCTGCGTCATGCTGCCAAGCCAGATATGCCCTTCGCCATGGACATCGACGTGATTGGGGGCGGTGAAATCGGCGGGCCAGTCCGTCACCCCCATTAACACCCGGTCTGCGCCGAAATGCGCGGCCAGTGCCTCGGCATTGCCCAGCCCATTTTGCAGCGTCAGGGCATAGGCCCCCGTCCTGGCCAGATGCGCAACCGATGCAATGGCGGCGGCGCTGTGCTGTGCCTTGGTCATCATCATGACCAGATCGGCGGGCCCTGTGACCTCGGCGGCAAGGGCGGCGGCAACGGGGGCGGTTTGCGCGCCGCGATCATCATGGATCGACACACCCGCCCCGGCGAGAACCGCCAGCCGGCCCTGATCGACATCGACCAGCGTCACGGCCGCCCCGGCCAGTGACAGCCGTGCCGCAAACAGGCAGCCCATGGCACCAGCGCCAACAATCACAATTTTCTGCATGGGGTCATCGCCTTTCGCTCCCCCGAACTATGAAGGCCCATCGCCACGGGTCAAGCGCCCCGATTTTCATCCTGTGGTCCGTCCCCCTTTTCCAGCGATGGCGCTGCGCCGGTCTTTCTTTTGGGCTGGCCCATGGCCTGTCTTTGGGGCAGAGTTTCGTGACGCGAGAAGGGGTTGAGGATGAAGCTGACCGATCTGATCGATGATCGCCCGGATGACGGCGTGTTTCGCGTGCATCGCGATATCTTCACCGATCCGCGTATTTTTGCCGCCGAGCTGAAACATATCTTTGAAGGCGGCTGGGTTTTTCTGGGGCTGGAGGCGCAGGCCGCCGGGCCGCATGATTTTTTCACGACCATGGTTGGCCGCGTGCCGGTGCTGGTGCAGCGCGATGGCGCGGGCGTGTTGCGCGCCTTTGTCAATTCCTGCCCGCACAAGGGCGCACGGCTGGCGCAGGTGCAATGCGGCCATGCCCGTCAGCATGTCTGCCCCTATCACAGCTGGAGCTTTGACAGCGCAGGCCGCAACAAAGCGGTCAAATGGAAGGCCGCGGGCTGTTATGCCGAGGCGTTTCACACCGCCGGGCATGATCTGGCCCTCTTGCCCCGGTTTGAAAGCTATCGCGGCTTTGTATTCGGCAGTCTGGCCGCCGATGTGCCGTCGCTTGCGGACTATCTGGGCGAAGCGACCAAGCTTCTTGATCTGGTTGCAGACCAAAGCGCGGACGGGGTTGAACTCGTCCCCGGTCAGGTCAGCTTTACCTATCAGGCGAACTGGAAATTGCAGCTTGAAAACTGTTCCGACGCCTATCATTTCACCTCGGCGCACCCCTCCTATATCCGTGTGCTGGAACGCCGCCAGCAAGAAGCCAGCGCCGAAGTTGTCGCATCGGTTTGGGAAAACAGCGATTATTGGAAGGAAGAAACGCAAGGCGTTGGCGGCGGCAGTTTCAGCTTTGACAATGGCCATGTGCTCAACTGGGGCGTTTTTGGCGTCACGCCGGCGCTGCCCCTTTATGAAAGTGCCGCCGCACTTGCCGCGCGCTTTGGCACGGACAAGCGCGACTGGATGTTCAACATGCGCAATTTGACGATCTTTCCCAATTTGCAGATCGCCGAAAATGCCTCCAGCCAGCTGCGCATCATCAGGCCCATGGCCCCCGGCCTGACCGAGATGCGGACCTGGTGCATCGCGCCCAAGGGCGAAAGTGCCGCAGCGCGGCGGCAACGCATTCGTCAATATGAGGATTTCTTTAACCCGACCGGCATGGCGACCCCTGATGACACGGTGGCCTATGAAAATTGCCAAAAGGGCTTTGCCGGGACGGTGGATCCCTGGCTGCAAGGCTATGCACGCGGCATGACCGCCTCTGTGGCCGGGGGCAACCGCTTTTCAGACAAGATCAATCTGCATCCCGCGCGCAGCGTATTGGCGGATTCGCAACTCTGCGATGAAACGCTTTACCACGCATATTACCGGGCCTGGGCGCAGCGCATGGCAGGGGTTGAGATCGCATGACCGAGGGGATGACCAAAGCCGCGGCGGAAGAGCTTTTATATCGCGAGGCCCTGTACCTCGACACGCAGCGCTTTGACGATTGGCTGGCGCTGTTTACTGAGGATGTTGAATTCTGGATGCCGGCCTGGCGCGATGAAGTGTCGACGACCGGTGATCCCGAACAGGAATTATCGCTGATCTATTATAAAGGGCGCCGCAATCTGGAAGATCGGGTGATGCGGCTAACCTCTGGCCTGTCGGTCGCGTCCACGCCGCTGCCGCGCGTTGTGCACCTTGTCACCAATGTGCTGGTTGTTGAGGCGCAGGGCGATCACGCGGTGATCAGCGCGGCGTTCAACACCCATCGCTTTGATGCGCGGATGAGCCGCGCGGACCAGTTTTTTGGCCGCTATGACTATCGCGTTGTCCGCCATGGCGACGCGTGGAAAATCGCGCGCAAAAAAATCACGCTGCTCAACGACATGATCCCGACGGTCGTGGACATTAATGTCCTGTGACCGTCACGTCTGGGCGGCGACTTCGGCGATCACGCGATTGACCTCATAACGATCGCCATTGCGCGACATGGGGGCCTGATCGGCAAAGGCGGCGCTGATTTCTTCAAATCGGGCCTGTGCCGCGCGCACGGCATGGGAATGGGTGACGATGTAGAATGTCCCGCCCAGCGCACCGTCAATCGCGGCGCGCGCGACTTCGGCAACGGGCATGCCGCGCGCCTGCACCTGGGCTTGCAGGGCGGCGGCCTGTGCGGCACGTGGCGACGCGGCAGCGCCCGGGGTGGATCCCAGCGCGGTGGCCGTCAGGCCCGGGCAGAGAATGCTGATCTTCACAGTGTCGGGCACCTCGGCCCGCAACACCTCTGCCAAACCCAAAAGGGCGTGTTTAGAGGCGGTGTAAATGGCAGCGCCCGCGTGCTGAAAGCCCAGGGCATGTTCGGATCCGGTGAAACAAATATGCCCGCCTTGCCCGGTGGCGATCATCTGGCGTGCAAAAACGGCCGCCGTGCTCCAGGCGCCGCGCACATTCACGGCCAGAATGCGGTCCACATCTTCTGGGGTGAATTTGGTAAAGCGCCCCGATTTCAAAAGGCCGGCATTGGCAAAAACCATGTCGCATCCGCCCATGACGGTGCTGGCCTGATCTGCCAGGGCCTCAACCTGGCCGTGATCAGCCACATCGCATGTCCAGACAGAGGCGGCCGGCCCCAGCGGGGCGGCGGCGCTGTGCAACGCGGCTGTGTCGATATCCGCCATCAGCACCTGCGCGCCCCGCGCGACCAAGTCTTCGGCGATGGCCCGCCCAATGCCCGAGGCTGCCCCCGTGATCACGGCCCGTTTGCCGCCCAGATCCTGTGCCATCATCCTCTCCCTTTTGGTCGGTGACCTTGGTCAACCGCCCTGCCCTTATCTGTGGCAAAAGGGTGCGGGTAAAGCGGTTACGCAAGGGGCGCCCGCCATGGCGCAGATCCTTGGGCGCGGATCGGGCGGACGGGCCCTGTGTCTGGCGGAGGTGGGGGATGCAGGCATTCAGCGACAGACGGGGGAAGGGGGAGTTGGCCGTGAATGCCTGCATCCGGGGATGTATCAGTCGGCCACAACCCGGCCCATTGGGAATTATCCGGAGGCGGCGGGAAAATGCAGGCTGCGTTGGCGGTCGCGGCTGTGGCAAATGCGCCAGCTTTGTTCCATGCCCAGACCCGCGGCAAAGGCGATGCGCAGTGCCTCGGCAAAGCTGGTCACGCCCAGTTTCACCATGACATTGGCGCGATAGACCTCAACCGTCCGCGCGCTGATGTTGAGATCATAGGCGATCGTCTTGTTCGGATAGCCGCAGGCCAGCCCATCCAGCACCTCGCGCTCCCGGCTGGTCAGCTTGGCGAGTTGCGTTTGCGCCCAGACTTCGCGGCCGAACAGGGCATCGCGCCCGTCCAAAAGCGCAAAGCCTTCCGCCAGCGCTGCGAGGATCCGGTCCCGATCGACCGGCTTGGCCAGAAAATTAATCGCGCCGGCCTTCATCGCCTGCACCGACAGGTCCACATCACCATGCCCGGTCAGCAGGATGGTCGGGAAATCAAGGCCCACATCTTTCATCCGGTCCTGCACCTCGCGTCCGGTCATGCCGGGCATGCTCATATCCAGCAGAACACAGGCCGGTTGCGTGGCATCCGCCCCTTTCAGAAAGGCGGCGCCGTCCGACCAGCGCTGGACCCGATAGCCCGCGGTTCGCAACAGAAAATCAAGCGAACGGCGAACCGAGTCGTCATCATCAACAACGTGTACAAGGCCCTTGGGCGATGGTGCGTCACGCATGGCTGTCCTCCGCAATGGGTAAGGTAAAGTAAAATGCTGCCCCCCCGCCTGCGACCGGCGCGTGCCAAAGCCGTCCGCCATGGGCCTCCACAATGGTGCGGCAAATTGCCAGGCCCATGCCCATCCCGTCGGCCTTGCCTGTGATAAAGGCCTCAAAGATGGAATCTTCTTTGCCCGGCTCTATGCCCGGGCCATTATCTGCCACGCAAAAACAGATCATCTGGTCTTGCCGGGTGGCAGAGATGGAAATCTCTCCCCCTTGGGTCAGCGCCTCAAATCCGTTGCGGATCAGGTTCAACAGCACCTGCTGAATATGGATTTCATCGACCAGCACCAACGGCAGGTCCTGCGCAATGCGCAATGTGCATTTGATGTTGCGGGCCTTGGCCCCAACGGCGCCCAGATCGCGGGCGATGTCGGCCAGATGGCGCGGCGCGACCAATTGCCGTTCAAGCGTGCCGCGTGAGACGAATTCGCGCAACCGGTGGACGATTTCGCCCGCGCGCAGGGCCTCGCGCCCCGCTTCGTGCAACGCCTTTTCCAAATCCTTGGGAACATGGCCTTTATGGCGCGACACCAGGGCAGAACAGCTCTGCACATAATTGGCGATGGCGGTCAGGGGCTGGTTGAGTTCATGCGCAAGCGCCGCGGCCAGCGTGCCGGCGGCCGAGATGCGTGACATGCGGATCAGTTCATTTTGCAGTTCATGAAGATGGGCATCCGCCTCTTCCTGCGCCGTCAGGTCGCGCAAAAAGCCGGTGAACACGCGGCGCCCCTCGCACACGGTGCCACTGATGAACAAGGCATTGGGAAAGCGGGATCCATCCTTGCGCCGCGCCACGACCCGCCGGGCGCGCCCAAAGACCGGGTCTTCCCCTGCCCGGCGATACAGGGCGAGATGATGGCGATGAGAAAAGTCGATGCCCGTATCCATCAGCATATCGACGCTTTGGCCGACCACTTCGGCCGCCGTATAGCCGAACATGTCCTGCGCAATCCTGTTGAAGCTCAAGATCCGGCCGCGGGCATCAATCGTGATCACGGCTTCCGGCACCGTATCAACAACGGACCGCAAATAGGATTCCGTGGCCTGAAAGGCACGTCTTGGTGGGATTTTGGTGGCGATCTTTTGCATCAGTGCCCCCAATGCGATGTGGCTCCTTAGGACCTTTTGGCCCGACTCTGGAAAGAACCTCTCTCCTTTGGTGACAATATGAAGACCCATTTTGGGCGCGATTGTAAAAATGCGCCGTAATCAGGTGAATCCTATTAATCTGATTTAGTTGTGCAGATGTGAGAGACAGGCACGGTGTCCTGACTCTTTTCCGATAAGAAACCATAAAGTAATTTAATGAGACATAAGGCACACTTCATTCCATCATGTGCATGTCTGCGGATCCGTTGAATTACGGAGCGCGCGTACCGCGCAGCAATGCCAGTCACATAGCGATCACATGCAAAGGGACTCGCAATGTGCCACGCGCTTATCATTCATGACAACCGGATCATCAGCCATGCGATTCAGGCCTATCTGGAAGAGCTGGGCTTTACCTCGTTCGATGAAACCTGGACGGAGGCGCAGGCCGTTGCCGCTGCCCGTCGGACGCCGCCTGATCTTGTCGTTATTGGCGATAGTCTGGAGGCGGGCTCCCCATTGATCGCGGCCAAGCGGATCTTTGCCAAGGTTGATGTCCCGATCCTGATGGTCACGGGCGATCCCGTCCAGGCGCGCCGCTGCCTTGATCAGGTCGCAGCGTTTGAAGGGCCGTTTCTGCTCAATGCCTTTGATGAAGCGATCCGCATTGCCCGTGGGGAGGATGCCGCACCGCACCGCGGACCCGGCACCCCCGCCGTATCAGCGATTTAGCGGTTCGGCCGCGGCGCTGAGATGCGCCGCAATGGAATCGACCGCATGCCGCGTGAGATCTTTGGGAATTTCAGCCAGCAGATGGGCCAAGATCGGTGCGTCATAATGGTCGCGCAGCGCCCCCAAAGCAGGCGGCGGCGCAACGACAATCAGCTGCGTCTCTGCATCGGCATGGTCAAGATAGGCCGCGGTCCGGCGCAGGGCAGCGGCCAGAAACAGCGCTTCCCGGCGGCGATGCGGATCGCTGCGCGTCATGGTATCCCGTCCGGGGTGGAGCGGGGATCCGCTGACCCCCGGGGCATCGGACATCTGGTCCCGATTGGGGGGATTGTCCTGTCGATCCTGATCAACAACCTCCAGCGCGGGGGCGTGGGCATCCCCCTTATTGCGCAACAGCAGCATATGTGATCCGTCTACGACGAGGATAAGGGTTCCTTGGGGCAGTTTCATCAGCGTCACCTTGGGCAGGATGGGGACCGGGCCGGCGCCATGGCGGGCCAGATCCGGGGCGGGGATACGGACACAGGCTGGGACAGGGTTTGCCTGTACCAGCCCGTCCGGTGGCATCTTGAGGTGGGTGGGGTTTACATGCCCGACCACGGCCCCATGATGATTTCGACGCGCCGGTTCAGCGGGTTCGCAACGCCATCGGGTGTCGGCACAGCGGGTGCCTTTTCCCCCAGCGCAACGGTCAACTGGACCTCTGGCGGAATGCCTTTGCTCGTCAGATAAGCGCGGGCGACTTCGGCACGCTGCGCCGACAGTTCTTCATTGGCCTGCGCCGTGCCAGCGCGGTCGGTATGCCCGGAAATAACGACCTTCACGCAGCAGCTGCGCCGATCGTTAAAGGCGGCGGCCGCGCGGTCCAATTCCCCCATCGCAATCGGGGACAGGTCGCTTTTACCCGAGTCGAAATAGACGGTGAAAGGTTCCAGCGGCGGCCGGGGTGCAACAGCAGCGGCTTGATCTTGTTTCCAGTCAGGATTGGCAGAGCCGTCCGGCATCAGCCGGCAGGGGCGGCCCAGCGCATTATAGACGCGAAACACCTCTTCATTGCCGCACATCAGTTCGCGGGCGGCTTGCCGATCACCCAGCGTATTGGCGAGCTCACGCGCGTTCAGGCGCCGCATACATTCCTGGTCGCGCCAGGTGCTGCCCGCCGAAAAGCCGAACCCCAGAACAGACCCGCCAGCCGCTGAAGACCCCATGCAGGTTTCCGACAAGGTTGTCGTCAACGCCGGGGCAAAGCTGCTGGGCACGGTCTTGATGCTCTGAGAATCGGGGATGGAGCTGTTATAGGTAATCGACTGGTTGTTACCCGCGTTCGACGCCGCATTGTCGATTGTGCTGTCAACAGCGGCGCCTGCGCCAGAGGTGGAAACCGAACCCGATGCCGACGTTGCCGTCGTCGTTTCCCCCCTGACGGGCGTTTGAAGGCCCATGACGGCCAGGATCATGGCCAGGACTTTTACGTGTTTCATGACGGTGACTCCTTATTGGCATCCGATCGGTTGGGCGGGGAGGACGGGAGGCCCGCGACCTCCCCGCGCGCCCCATCCGGTCAGGGCAGCGGAATGACCCAGGAGAAGCCCCAGCCATTGCCATTGCCATCCTGTTCGGCTTCGCCGCCAGTGTCGGCGAGCAGGCCGCTCATGCCCGACAGAACAGAGCTGACGCCTTCCGAGCCAGAGCTGGTCACAACGCTGTTGACCTGCAGGTTCGGGTTGGCGTTGTAGACGCCATTGAGCGCCGTTGCCGTGCCATAGGCTTCATTGCCGGCCATGGTTGCTGTGCCGCCCGTGCTGAGCCCGGCATAATCGCCACCGCCATGCGACCCGGCATCGCTGTTCGATTCCGCCATCACGGCATTCGGGCTGAAGTTCATGAACAGCGGCGGATCATAGGATTGGCCATAAGCCTCACCAAAGCCGTTCTGGCCGCCCCCGCCTTCGGCAAGGCCCGCGCCGCTTGAGCCACCAATGGTGGCCGTGCCGCCCAGGGTCGAGCTATAGGTGTCCACGCTGTTGACCTGAAGGTTGGGATTGGCGGTGTAGACGCCGTTGAGGCTGGTTGATCCTGCGGTGGATTCATTGCCTGAAATCGTGCTGACATGTGCCGTGCCAAGGCCCGACACGCCGGCATGAGCGCCTGACCCAGTCTCGCTTGACGACGCGGCCGTCGCTGCATTGGGGGCAAAGAGCGGTGGCGTCACCTGCGCATAGGCCGATGATGCTGTCATACCAGAAATAACAATGGCAGTGAAAATAAGACGATTAGTCATCACTTCTACTCCTAAGGGCTGAAAACATTGATGAATTCAATATCTTCCCGTTGGCTCAAAGAACTAAGTTCAGTTTTTAGTTCCTTGAATTGGCATTATTTTCGCCAAAGGAGTGCGGTGAAAATTCGGTTATGTGCATAGGTAGAAAACCGGGTGGACAGCCGCCGCCATTTGATTGAGGCTGGTCATCTTGGCCGCGCCGAAAATGCTGTGACGGAATGGCGGGCCAGCGACTTTGCCTGCCTGTTCAAAACTTTGCTGGACCTTGGCCGCCGGTTGATGCCAGACAGGTGGACCCCCGCCGGGCATGACGAAGAGAGCGATTGATGCTGCCCATCGACCTGATCAAAAGCTTCATCATCGCGTTGAGCATTGGCGTTTTAATTGGTGTGGAGCGCGAACGGCGCAAGGCCAGCCGCGCTGTGCCCGTAGCGGCCGGGGTGCGCACCTTTGCCGTCACGGCGCTTGTGGGGGCGCTGGCCATGGCCGTTGGCGGCGTGACCTTATTGGCGATTGCAACGCTGTGTGTCGCGGCCTTTACCGCGATCAGCTATTGGCGGTCGCACGATGAAGATCTGGGCCTGACAACCGAATTTGCACTGATCGCCACCTGTTTGCTGGGCGGGCAGGCGCTGGATCAGCCGGCGCTGGCGCTGGCGCTGGGCGTCGTCATCACCATCCTGCTGGCGGCGCGCCAGCCCATGCATCGCTTTATCGGCGCTGTCATGACCGAAGGCGAATTGGCGGATCTGTTGATCCTGGCGGGCGCCACGCTTGTCATTTTGCCGATGCTGCCCGATCGATCCATGGGGCCGTTTCAGGCCATCAACCCGCATGATCTGTGGATCGTGGCCATCCTGATTCTGGGCATCAATGCGGCCGGGCAGATCATCACCCGCTGGCTGGGCGGGCGGTTGGGTGTCCCGCTTTTGGGTCTGGCCTCGGGCTTTGTCTCAAGCTCTGCGACCATCGGGGCGATGGGCGCATGGGTGCGTGGCGCCCCCATGGCGATGCGCGCCGGGGTCGCCGGGGCCGTCCTGTCCACTGTGGCGACCTTTGTGCAACTGGGCGTTGTGATCTGGATGACCGACCGCCAGACCTTTGCCAGCGCGCTTGCTCCGCTGCTCGCCGCCATTGCTGCGGCAGGGGCGGCGGGCGGCCTGTTGACGCTGTTATCCTGGCGTCATCCCTTGACGACGATGCCCGATATCAGCCGGGGCTTTGGCATTGTCATGGCCCTTGTCTTTTCGCTGACGCTGGGCGCAATGCTGATATTGGTGGCGGGCTTGCGCGATGGGCTGGGCGCGCCGGGGATGATCATGGCCGCCGCGATTGGCGGGGTGCTTGATGTCCATGCCGCCGCCATTGCCATTGCCGCCCAGGTTGCCTCCGGCGCCTTGCCCCCGCAGGCGGCGCTGCTGCCTTTGCTGGTGTCGTGGACAACCAGCACGGCGGCCAAAATCCTGTTTGCGGCATCGGCCGGGCCGCGTGATTTTGCCGGACGGGTGATCGTGGCGCAGCTTGTCATTCTGGCAGCGGCCTGGGCCGCAGCGGCGCTGACGGGCGGGCTGACCTGATCGTCAGGCCAGACCGCATAAGGATGCGTCCCCGATCGGTGGACGATGCAGGGGCGCTAGGCCCCGGCGTCTCAAAGGCCGTCCAGGCCCTTGCTCACCAGCACATTCACCGAAACACGACGGTTCTGCGCCTTGCCATAATCGGTGTCGTTGCTGGCCAGCGGGTCGGCTGAGGCCATGCCGGTCGGGGTCAGCATGCGATAGGGCTTCCAGCGGCAGGCCTGCTGCAAATAGTTGATGACACTTGCCGCGCGGCGTTCGCTCAACCGCTGGTTCAGATCTGCGCTGCCCGTCGAGTCGGTATAGCCGACAACCAGGATCAACGCATTGTCGATGGCTTCGGCGGCGGTGGCGGCGGCGCAGAGTTCAAACCGCGCCTGCGACGACAAATTGGCCTTGCCGCTTTCAAAATAGACGTTGGTGGTGCTCTTGATATTATATTTATCAATGTCGCCCATGCGGCCGCGCAGCGCCGCGGTGGCGGCTTCCTGTTCTTCAAAACGCTGGGCCGTGCCGTTGCGGATCATCGCCGCGGTCTTCAGGTCATTGGTGCGAAAGCTGATCTGGGTTGCGTAAAAATAATCACCTGATTGCAGCGTCTTGATTGTGACAGGCAGCCCATTGAGCAAGGAGTCTTCGGCAAGGCGGCGTTGATTGGCGCCAAACAGGCCGCCAACCGCCTTGATGGTTGTGGTGGCATCAAAGGCGATGGTGCGGTTTGTGCCGTCGGCCGACAAAACCTTGATGCGGTTGCCCTTGCGGCCAATGATCGTCCCCTTGATATCCGGGCCCATGATCATCTGCGATGGATCTGGCGTGCCATTGACGGTGATATTGCCGTCCTGCGGTTCATAGCTTTGTGCCGCCACGCCGCTTGCCAAAGGCAGTGCAAGCAGGGTCAGCACCGCGCGTATACGCAGATTTTTGGCACGGAAGATCATAGGGTTACTCCTTAATTCAGCAGCTGCCAGCCTGCCCTGTTCGGATGAACCTTTCCCGAAGCTGAACAGGGTGCGGAAAAATACGTCGCGGCCGATGGCGGGCCCCACCAATTGCGGCAGTTTACCGCCGCAAAATTCCCGTTTAGGGGCGAAGCATCTTCATTGTGAAACGCAAGGGCTGGGATATTTATGACCGACATTTTCATTGTTTCAGGCGCCCGTACCGCCATCGGCACCTTTGGCGGCAGCCTTGCAGGCTTTCGTCCGGCAGAGCTTGGCGCGATTGTGATGCGCGCTGCGATTGAGCGCGCGGGCCTGTCCGGCGCCGATGTCGAGGCGGTTGTGCTGGGCACGGTCGTCCCGACCCAGCCCAAGGATATGTATGCCAGCCGGGTTGCCGCTGTCACCGCGGGTGTGCCGATCGACGCACCGGCGATGAACGTCAACCGGCTGTGCGGATCGGGCCTGCAGGCCATTGTCTCTGCCGCGCAGGGCATTGCGCTGGGCGAACAGCAGATTGCGATTGGCGCGGGGGCCGAAGTCATGTCGGGCGCATTGCGCGTGATCGAAGGCACACGCAACGGCCAGAAAATGGGCGATCTGACGGTGCAGGACATGATGCTGGGCGCGCTTCATGATCCGTTTGAAAACATCCATATGGGCGTGACGGCGGAAAATGTGGCGGCGCGCTGTGCCGTGACCCGCGAAGATCAGGATGCGCTGGCGGTGGAAAGCCATAAGCGCGCGGCGCACGCCATTGCCCAAGGCTATTTCAAGGACCAGATCGTCCCTGTGGAGGTCAAGACGCGCAAGGGCGTGGTGGCCTTTGACACTGATGAACATGTCCGCGCGGACGCCAGCCTGGAAACCATGGCGGGTCTGCGGCCGGTGTTTCAAAAGGATGGCAGTGTGACCGCAGGCAATGCCAGCGGCATCAATGATGGCGCTGCCGCTGTGATCCTGGCCTCTGGTGCAGCGGTGGCGAAACACGGCCTGACGCCGATGGCCAAGATCCTGGCCTGGGGCCATGCGGGTGTCGAACCCAATGTCATGGGCCTGGGCCCGGTCAAGGCCGTGCCGATTGCGCTGGACCGTGCGGGCCTGACGCTGGACCAGATCGATGTGATTGAAAGCAACGAAGCCTTTGCCGCGCAGGCCTGTGGCGTCGCGAAGGAACTGGGCTTTGATCCCGCCAAGACCAATCCCAATGGCTCGGGCATTTCGCTGGGCCACCCCATCGGGGCGACGGGCGCGATCCTGACGGTCAAGACGATGTACGAACTGCACCGCACCGGCGGCCGTTATGGCCTGATCACCATGTGCATTGGCGGCGGCCAGGGCATCGCCATGGTCATCGAACGCGTCTGAGGCTTACGCCCCGGTCACCCATCCGGGTGGGCCGGGGCAGCCTTAGTCGAGATGATGCTCATCGATGCGGCGCGTGCCGATGGGCAGGGTCAGCACCAGCCCGTCATCCGCCATCCGCCACGGCGTATCGGGCAATGCGGCCGCCACCCCGCGGGCAAACAGCTTTTTCGTGATGACATTATCGGGCGGGATCGGGCCCATATGGTTGAACACCAGCATCCCGACGCCGGCCTTGCGCGCAATTTCGGCGGCCTGCACGGGCGTTGCGTGATAATTGCCGACTTCGCTGATGACCTTGGCCAGTTTCGCATCGCCGGCGCGCAGCAGGGCTGCAGACATGATCTTGCGCCCGGCCTCGCTTTGCCCTTCATGGATCAACAGATCGACGCCCTTGGCCTGCCGCAGCAGATTGGCGCTCGCGGCCGTATCGCCGGACACCAGCACCGATCGCCCGCGATAGTCAAAGCGATAGCCAACCGCGGGATAGACGGGTTCATGCAGCACCTGAAAAGCGGTGATCTTCAGACCATCTTCGTTCAGGATCACGCGCTGCGCCATATGTGTTGCGCGGTCAGCCGCCCCGGCCAGCCCAAAGGGCCGCGCGACCAAATTGGCCGCAGCAACAGGCAGGTCATGTTCCGGGCCGCGATAGCTGTCATCCTGCGCATAAGTGGTGTTCACGCCAGCGACGATCTGATCCACCCCATCCGGCCCATAAACCGGCAAAGGCGCAGTCCGCCCGGCGACCCAGCTTTGCAT
>JACCEC010606314.1_pt1 | contig 18341 bp, 18 predicted proteins | sample 7450121 | NCBI WGS metagenome assembly JACCEC01 (sample SAMN15323455, study PRJNA562643) | freshwater metagenome | isolation source: river surface water | place: USA:Blue River Watershed | collected 2017-08-18 | reverse complement strand
TGGTTATGCCAAATCTCCGCTGCTTCATCATCATCCTTATAAACAGTTACCCACAACTTATCCTCTGGAAAACCATAACCACCATCAGAAGTTGATTTAGTTAGTAACTCCCATGCCAGTGCAATCGCGCCCTCTTTAAAGTAATCACCAAAAGAGAAATTGCCACACATCTGAAAAAAGGAGGCGTGTCTTGTGGTTTTACCTACCTCATCAATATCTAATGTACGCACACATTTTTGAACAGAGGTGGCACGTTTATATGGTGGGGTAACCTCGCCTAGAAAGTATGGCTTGAAAGGCACCATTCCGGCATTTACTAAAAGTAAATTGGGATCATCTGCGATCAAAGAGGCTGATGGCACAACGGTGTGAGTTAAATTTAATGAATTATCCTTCTCAAAAAAATTTAACCAACGAGATCTAATCTCTGCGGAGTTCATAATGGCTTATTTCGCCGCTTTGCGTTTCTTACCCTTTTTCAACTTAGCAGCAGCCACAATCGCGCCAGCAGCTTTCATTGCCAGTGGGTTGTTATCTAGAAATGAATCGGTGGCGCCAGTTACCTTTGTTGCCAAATCTTCTACAGATTTTGCTGCCTTGGAGATGCTAGTTAATGGCTTATTTACTAAAGATATAGTTGTTGTGATCTCATCAATTAACCGACTGGCTCGAATGACTGTGTATGAGATTGCCACTGCAATCACAGCCAAAGATGATGCAGCGATGATTGTTGCGATTCCACCTGGACCCATGTGTGCAGAATACCTGAAATACTAACTTTGCTTTGGAGCAGCAGGAGTATCGATTCCGCTCTCCTTGCGCTGTGCTGGGGTTATCGGTGTCGGCGCTCCCGTTAATGGATCTCCACCACTGGCTGTTTTTGGAAAAGCAATTACCTCTCGAATTGATTGTGCGCCAGCTAGCAATGCGCATAACCGATCTATTCCAAGGGCAATACCACCGTGCGGCGGGGGTCCATAGTTAAATGCCTCGAGAAGAAAACCAAATTTACTTTCCGCTTCTGCATCAGATAATCCAATAGTTTTAAATACCCGGCGTTGTACATCGCGTTGATGAATACGAATTGATCCACCACCAATTTCACTTCCATTTAAAACTATGTCGTATGCATATGCCAGTGCACCAGCCGGATCTGAATCAAATGAATCTTTAAACTCTGGTTTAGGACCAGTAAATGGATGATGAACTGCTGTCCATCCCGCCGCAAGATTATCTGCATCAACCGGCTCAAACATCGGGGCATCAACCACCCAAAGAAACTTCCAAGCTGTTGTATCAATTAAATTACAACGTGTTCCGATCTCTAATCTAACTGCGCCAAGCAAATTTTGTGAAGGAGTTTTGGTGCCGGCCGCAAAGAAAATTGCGTCACCATTTTTAGCTGAAACAGCTGCTGCAATTCCTGCGCTCTCTTTCTCGGATAGATTTTTAGCCACTGGGCCAGCCAATGTGCCATCATCTTGAATCAAAATGTAAGCCAAACCTTTAGCACCTCTAGCCTTTGCCCAATCTTGCCAAGCATCTAGCTCACGTCTTGGTGATGAGGCGCCACCAGGCATTACGACCGCACCAACATAATCAGCTTGAAAAACTCTAAAACTTGTTTCTTTGAAAAAATCGGTCACATCGACCAACTGATTATCAAAACGAAGATCTGGTTTATCTGACCCGTATTTATCCATCGCATCGGCGTAGGTCATATGTGGAATCGGCATTGGAATTTTGTAATCTACAACCTTCTCGAAAACCTCTGCTAAAACCTTTTCTGCAATTTTAATTACATCTGATTGATCTGCAAAGGAGATTTCGATATCTAATTGAGTAAACTCAGGTTGACGATCTGCACGGAAATCCTCATCACGAAAACATCTAGCTATTTGGTAGTACCGCTCCATTCCAGCAACCATCAATAATTGTTTGAACAATTGTGGTGATTGCGGGAGGGCGTACCAAGAACCAGGTTGTAGTCGAACTGGTACTAAGAAATCTCTAGCTCCTTCAGGTGTCGACCGAGTTAAATATGGTGTTTCAATCTCCAAAAAATCAGCTTTATGCATGACATCTCTAATTGCTGCAGTGACAGTTGAACGTAATCTTAAATTTTTCGCTGGACCTTCACGCCTTAAATCTAAATATCGATATTTAAGTCGTACCTCCTCGGAAATATTTGAAAGATCTCCGCTGTCTACTGGAAATGGTAATGGTGCAGCTTCGCTAAGCACCTCTAACTCATCGCAAACAATCTCTATCTCACCGGTGGCAATCTCTTTGTTCTCATTTCCTGCCGGCCTTGCCGTTACTTTGCCGGTAATTAAAACGCACCATTCGGCGCGTAATTCGCCAGCAACTTTCTCATCATTTATAACTACCTGAACTGATCCAGTTCCATCTCGCAAATCGATAAAGGCGACACCACCGTGATCGCGCCTTCTGGCAACCCAACCGGCCAGCTTTACCGTTGTCCCAACACTTTTCGCATTTAGCGAGCCAGCATCATGCGTGCGTAACATCAAAAATTACCTATTTCTATTAAATGCCGATTGCTTTCGCAATTGCAGAAGGGGTTAGGGTACTAGAAATAAACTCACCGGAACTCATTAATTTAAATTGACCAGAACCAGACTTAATTTCATCATCTCCAATTACTAACGCATATTTAGCATCACTTTTATCAGCTGCCTTCATGCCGCCTTTTAATCCACGGTCTCCATATGCGAGATCTGCCCTGACTCCAGCATTGCGAAGTTGACTCAATAACTTCACTGAGAAATCTTTGGCCATTTCACCAATAGGCACGATAAATAGATCTAATTTTGGAAGCAGATTCTGAAGAGTATCCTCCGCCTCGCAGGCAAGAAGAACTCGATCAATGCCAATTCCAAAACCAATTCCAGATAAATCTTGGCCTCCAAGTTGATTCATTAATCCGTCGTAGCGACCTCCGCCACCGATTCCAGATTGCGCACCTAGCATTGGGTGTACAAATTCAAAGGTAGTACCGGTGTAGTAATCCAAACCTCTTACCATCTTTGGGTTAATTGAGTATTCAATCTCCATGGCAGATAAGGTTTTTTTAACCTTATCAAAATTATCTTTACTTTCAGTGTTTAGGTAATTCATCAATATCGGGGCATCTTTCATCATGGCAATTACTTCTGGACGTTTATCATCGAAGATTCTTAGTGGATTTAAATTTGCTCGTTTTTTTGTTTCCTCATCGAGTGGTAATTTCTCTAAAAATTTAATTAGTTCTACTCGGTGAGCTGCTCTTGAGGCTGCATCCCCCAAAGTGGTTATCTGTAATTCATACTTAGTTAAGCCCAGTGATTTAAAGGCAGAGTCTGCCACCCAAATAACCTCAGCATCAATTTCGGGATCATTGTGTCCAATAGCCTCAATTCCTACTTGGTAAAACTGTCGGTAGCGTCCAGCCTGAGGTCTTTCTGCTCTAAAGAATGGTCCAACATAAAAAAGTTTTACGGGCAATTGACCTCGATCTAAATTATTTTCAATTACCGATCTCATTACCCCGGCAGTACCTTCTGGCCTTAAAGTAATAGATCTGCCACCTCTATCCTCAAATGTGTACATCTCTTTACTTACAACATCGGTAGATTCACCAACTCCGCGCTCAAACAATTCTGTATCTTCAAAAACTGGAAGTTCAATTAGAGAGTAACCAGCAAGCTTGGCCGGTGCTATTAATTGATCTCTAACAAATTCAAATAAATTGGCGCGTGGCGGAAAGTACTCACTAACACCCTTTGGCGCTTGATACTTAGTCATTAATTTCTCTTCCAGTTAATCAAGGAAATCCCCCTGTAGATATGGATTATTCCTTCGTTCATTTGCAATTGTAGTTTGTTGACCATGCCCAGGTAGGACATTTAAGTGATCTTTCAGGGTTAAAACTCGCTCTTTTAAAGTTTTTCGCATCTGAGTAGCCGATCCGGTAGGAAGATCAGTTCTGCCGATAGAGCCGGCAAATAAAACATCACCAGATATTAATTGCTGATCATCGACAATAAACATCATCGAACCCTGGGTATGACCAGGCGCTAACAAGCACTCAATTGATAAACCTGCCACATCAAATGTAGAAAAATCTGAAAGCTCTATTAAATCATCTGGTTCCTTAAAATCTCTTTCACCAAATGAGGCAATCAATTGCTGCGCTGGGCCATTTTTCATTAATGCCTGAAATGGATCAGCTAATAAAAATCTATCCTCTTTTGAAACAAAGGTGGTCAACGGAATTTCCTTTGTCAAAGGAACAAGGGAAAAGAAGTGATCGATATGGCCATGAGTTATCAAAACTGCAACTGGCTTTAAGTTGTGCTTTGCAACCTTGTCCAAAATCGCACCCACTAAATTGGGCTTTTCCATACCTGGATCAACGATGATGCACTCAGAGCCAGCGCCAGTACTTACGATCCAACAATTTGTTTCGAAGTAGGGTGCCACAACTCGATCGACTAACACTTGGCTTCACCCTCCAGAATTCAACGGCAATTTCCACTATTTAGATGGGTAGGCTACCTTTGGTATCAGTAAAAACCCCGCAATCGAAAGTGATTGCATCGCCCGCCCCATAACGATCTTGCCCAATAAGCAATATCGCGCAACGAAAGTGAGATTCACATGGATATTCAAAGTAACTCAGCAAATAATGGCGCGGCGGCAGTTTTGATTGGTGATCCAGCAAAATTTGGCAGGGTGGCAGAAGATGGAACAGTTTTCGTAATCACTCCATCTGGCGAGAGAGCGGTTGGTTCATATCCAGGTAAGACCGCTGATGAAGCACTCGCATATTTTGTAAAGAAATTTGAGATGGTTGCCTCAGAGGTAGCTTTGCTTGCAGCTCGGATTCGCTCTGGTGCAATGGTGCCATCAGATGCGCATGAAGCGGTCAACAAACTTAAGAATCAAATCGCCTCATTAAATGGTGTGGGAGATTTAGCAAAACTATCATCTTCCATCGATCAGATTCCGGCACTTATTGAACAACATGCAGGTGCATATGAAGCAAAAAAACAAGCACAGGCTGCAGAGAAAGCGAACAGAAGGGCTGAGGTTCTTGCCCAAAAGGAGAGATTAGTTCAAGAGGCGGAATCTTTAATTGATTCTGTTAATTGGAAGGCCACGACTGAAAAACTTAAGCAACTACTAGATGAGTGGAAGATTGCACCTCGTTTAGACAAGAAGGCGGATGCTGAATTATGGAAGCGTTTTTCATCTTCTCGAAATAAATTTGATAAACGTCGACGCACCCATTTTGCTGGCCTAGATGCAGAGCAAAAGAAGGTAGCTGCAGCCAAAGAGCTAATTGTTAAAGAGGCGGAGTTATTGATTAACTCAAAAGATTGGCTAAAGACTGCACAGAAATTTAAATCACTCATGGATCAGTGGAAAGCTGCCGGACGCGGTAAGAAATCAACTGATACTGCTCTTTGGTTGAGATTCAAAACTGCTCAAGATACATTCTTTGCCGCAAAGAATGCTGATTTGGAAAAGCGTCAAGGGTCTATGGCAGAGAACTTAATAAAACGTGAAACCATGGTTTTAGAGTTTGAGGCTTTGCTACCAATTACAGATTTTAAATCTGCGCGAAATCAATTCAGAGATCTAGAGAACAAATGGCGTCGAATCGGGATGACAGATCGAAAGAAGTTGGCTGCACTTGAGGCACGAATTAAAAAAATCTCTGAGGCCATTTCTGAGTTAGAGCGAAATCACGCACGTAAAAATGATCCTACCGCCATTGCACGGGCCAACAAGGTAGTTCAAGGTCTAACGGAAGCAATTGCAAATTATGAAAACCAAGCCGCTAAAGCAGAAGCTGCCGGACAAACTGCAAAAGCGATGCTGGCTAGAGAAGCAGCCGCTGCCCGCAGAACATGGCTTGCGGAAGCACAAAAAGGTTTAATTGATTTTTCAAATTAATTATTGAAAACCCGGTTAACATCGTAAACGCCTTCAACATTCTTAACCGCAGTTAATATTAGATCTAGGTGGCTGGCATCTGCCATTTCAAAGGTAAATCTGGAAATAGCCGTTTGATCTTTATGAGTAATAACAGAGGCATTTAAGATGTTTACCTGTTGATCAGAAAGCACCTTAGTAATATCTGAAAGTAATCGATTTCTATCTAGAGCCTCAACTTGAATATTTACAAGGAATGAACTTTTCGCTTGTAGATTCCATTTAACTTTGACCACTCGATCTCCTTGATGCAACTTTAAGTCCCCCATATTGATGCAATCTTTGCGGTGAACAGAAACTCCTGATCCCCTAGTTATGAAGCCGGTGATTTCATCACCAGGAACTGGTGCGCAACATCTTGCTAATTTCACAAGTACATCTTCGCTACCTTCAACATCTATACCTGAGACACTTTTACGTTCGCGACGAACGGCTTTAATCTCTGTTTGAAACTGGGTTTCTGGATTTAACTCTTCGGTGTGCATCAAGGCATTTAATTTCTCAACAATAGAGTGTGATGAAACATGGCCATTACCAACTGCTTCATATAGATTCTCAATATCTTCAAGATGAAGATCATGGGCAACTTGTAACAATGATTGACCACCTAGAATTTTTTGAATAGGTAATCCTGCTTTGCGAAGTTGACGAGCGATAGATTCCTGTCCGGCCTCGATCGCTTCCTCTTTTCGCTCCTTAGAAAACCATGCTTTAATCTTCGATCTTGCCCGGGATGAAGTTACAAAATTTAACCAATCTCGACTTGGCGCCGCAGCAGGTGATTTATTAGTGAGAATATCTATCACATCACCATTGTTGAGATGTGATTCAAGGGGAACCAACTTTCCATTTACCTTTGCGCCGACGCATTTGTTTCCGACCTCAGTATGTACGGCGTATGCAAAGTCAACTGGTGTTGAACCAGCTGGAAGCGCAACAACGCTTCCCTTCGGAGTGAACACAAAAACCTCCGGTGTTCGTAAGTCATATCTAAGAGTTTCAAGGAAATCTCCGACATCCTCACTCTCCTGTTGCCATTCATGTAATTGCTTAAGCCAAAGCAATTCTGGAGTATTTTTTGCATCTGCACTTTTTTGTTTATATTTCCAGTGCGCTGCGATTCCAAACTCAGCACGTGAGTGCATCTCAAAGGTTCTGATTTGAATCTCTACTGCTTTGCCAGATGGTCCTATAACAGTGGTATGTAATGATTGATAGAGATTAAATTTTGGCATAGCGATGTAATCTTTAAATCGTCCAGGTACAGGACTCCACCTTGCGTGTATCGATCCCAAAACTGCATAACAATCTCTAACAGATTCAACTAATATGCGAATTCCAACAAGATCGTAAATATCATTAAATTCTCGGCCCCGAACAACCATTTTTTGATAAACCGAATAAAAATGTTTTTTCCGACCAGTTACTTGAGCCGCGATTTGCTCCGATTGTAGATCTGCTTGGATCGCTGAAACCACATCTGCAGTTAATTGATCTCTTGCTGGAGATCTCTCGGATACTAAGCGAGCAATCTCCTCAAATTTTTTAGGTTCCAAAACTTCAAAGGAAAGATCCTCTAACTCCCATTTGATGGCATTCATTCCTAACCGGTGCGCTAGTGGTGCGTAAATATCTAAAGTTTCACGTGCTTTTCGACTGGCGCTTGCTGGATCTACAAATCCCCATGTTCGAGCATTGTGTAGCCGATCAGCTAATTTAATAACTAACACTCGAATATCTCGAGACATTGCAACCACCATCTTACGAAGCGTTTCCGCCTCAGCTGTTGGCCCGTAGGTTAATTTATCTAATTTGGTTACTCCATCAACTAATGCGGCAACCTCATCGCCAAACTCTTTCGCAATACTTTCGATACTTAAACCAGTATCTTCCACGGTGTCATGAAGTAACGCAGCATTGATTGTTGCTAAATCCATACCTAGATCGACCAAGATCTGGGCAACAGCGACCGGGTGTGTTATGTAATCCTCACCCGATTTGCGCTTTTGTCCAGCATGCGCCGCTTCAGCAACAGAAAATGCCTTTGCTAATCTAGAGTTATCAAACTCTGGATGATTAACCTTTAGCCCAGATCGAAGTGGCTCTAATAATGATGAATCGCTCATCTAGGCCATCTTCAAAAAGTTAAATTAGCGTCTGTTTTTACGTTTAGGTTGATTGCGTGGACCGCGATTTACATCGGTGTTTACGCTAGCAACAGTTGTAGTTGCACCTGCTCGACTACCCACGCGCTTAGCAAGTGCCTGCATCGCTGGTTCACGCTCACGCAAAACAGCCAAGATCGGTGTTGCAATAAAGATAGATGAGTAGGTTCCGGTTGCCAAACCAATAAACAATGCAAGAGATAGATCTTTTAATGTTCCGGCACCTAATAATCCAGCACCAACAAAGAGAATTGAGCCGACCGGCAGCAATGCAATTAATGAGGTGTTAAATGACCGTACTAAAGTCTGATTAACCGCCAAATTAGCTGCTTGCGTGTAGGTGCTCTTACCGCTGGAGACAATACTTTTAGTATTTTCATGCACCTTATCAAAGACCACAACCGTGTCATAGAGTGAGTATCCCAAGATGGTTAAGAAACCAATCACAGTTGCGGGTGTAACCTCAAATCCAACTAGTGCATAAATTCCGACTGTAATAAAAACATCGTGGAGAACGGCGATGATCGCACTTATCGCCATCTTTGGCTCAAAAGCCATAGCAAGATAAAGCATCACAGCAATCAAAAATCCGAACAGACCATACAAGGCCTTGCGAGTAATCTCTTTACCCCAGGACGGTCCAATGATTTGCGAATCGATTGATTCAATGCTGACATTAAATTTTTGGGCCAATTGATCCTGCACCGCATTTTGTTGGACATTTGAAAGAGGCTCTGTTTGTATACGAACCTTATTATTACCGATCAATTGAATAATGTTTTGAGATGTTACGCCAGCATCACTTAATGCAGATTCAGCGGTATTAATAGATGCATTATTTGAAGTAACGGTAAATGATGAGCCGCCCTTGAACTCAATGCCAAGATGTAACCCTTGGGTGAACAGAGTTACGGCTGAGGCAATAATTAAAATCGTGGAGAATGCGTACCAACGGCGACGCTTGCCTATGAAATCAATAGAGGTTTCACCACGATAAAGACGTCCACCAATTCCACTTAATCTAGCCATTATTTTGCGCCCTCCGATTCAACCTTTTTAACAATACCTAAACTCTTATCTGAAAATCCAGATAATTTATGGCCGCTGTTAAAGAAATTAACTCTTGCCAAAATTGTCATGAATGGTTTTGTAAAGAAGAAGACAACGATTAAGTCCATTATGGTGGTTAAGCCCAATGTAAATGCAAAACCTCGAACTCCACCCACTGCAAAGTAATAAAGCAGGATTGCAGCAATGAGAGAAACCATATCTGCAACAATTACCGTTCTTCTGGCGCGTGCCCAACCGGTTTCAACCGCTGATTTAAGTGGTCTGCCTTCTCGAACCTCATCACGAATACGTTCAAAGTAAACAATAAATGAATCAGCTGTAACGCCGATAGAAACAATTGCACCTGCAATACCCGCAAGAGTTAAAGTGAATCCAATCCACTCACCCAATAGAAGGAATGAAAGAATCGCCAGGACTACGGCTATCAACAAAGATGCTACGGACACAATACCTAGCCCTTTGTAATAAAAGAGCGAATAGAGAACAACCAGAAACAATCCAAGCAATCCTGCTATAAGTCCACCACGTAATTGATCAGCGCCAAGAGTCGGCGAAACCTGTTGAACCTCACCGCGATCAAAGGCCAGTGGTAGTGCTCCGTACTTCAAAACATTTGCCAAATCAGTTGCATCCTCTTGTGTAAAGCTTCCGGTAATTTGAGCTGTTCCGGTATTAATCGCTTCATTAATTCGAGGTGCAGAGTAAACCAATCCATCAAGCACAATCGCTGCTTGGTTTTGTGGAGAAGGCAGAGAGGTCAAACGAGTTGTCATTGCACCAAACTTGCTTGTTCCTTCACCATTAAAATCTAAAGTTACATACCAACCAGATGCCTGTGTTGGATCGATTAAAGCGCTCGCCTTTGTTACTTGTCTACCTAAAACCTCTGCAGGCCCAAGTATGTATTTATTTACACCCGCTCTATCGCATCCGACCAAAATTCCATCTGGATTGTCTCCGCCGCCACCTTGTCGGTTCTCTGGCAAGGTGCAATCAAGTGCTGAATATGCAGCAAGTACTTCAGCATTAACAGCTGCTGTATTGGTTGCGGTATCAGTCAGTGGCGTAGGAGCTGGTGCTCCTTCTACCAAAACGGGACGAAAACGTAATTCAGCAGTTTGTCCAACTAAATCAACAATTCTTCTGCCGGTCTCACCTGGTACAGAAATAACAATCTGTCGATTAACACCAGTGCCTTGCGCTGAAACCTCAGACTCAGCAACACCTAGCGAGTTAACACGTTGACGAATAATCTCAACCGCTTGATCAATCGATTCACTTGTAACTTTTCCACTTTCACCAGCACCAATTCTTGGTTGCAAGGTGACGCTTGTTCCGCCTTGCAGATCCAAACCTAATTTAAAGGAGGTCGCACCCTGAACAAAGGCCAAGCCAGAGAAGCCAACAATTACTAGAAGCAAAATTGAGATCGTTCGCAGAGAACGAGATTGTGTTGCTGCAGATTTATTAGAAGACATGGGGCGTAATTCTAGATGGGCTGGCAGGAATGGCGAAATTCGCCAATTTACTGCGCAATATCAGGGTCAATATCAAAGAGATTTAGATCAGGCTGACTTTGAATCGATAGTGGAGGTTTTAAGCCCAAGTGAATCCAAGCAGCAGCTGTAGCCATTCTTCCTCTTGGAGTTCTGGCTAAGAAACCCATTCTCACTAGAAATGGTTCGGCAAGAGATTCAATTGTTTCAATCTCTTCCCCTACCGCCATTGCCAATGTTGAAACTCCAACTGGGCCACCGTTGAAATTCTTCACCAGTGCATTTAAAACTGATTTGTCCAATCTATCTAAACCAATTTCATCAACCTCATAAATTGTTAAAGCTTGTTGGGCTTGTTCCAACTGAATTACCTTCTCCTTGTTTACCTGAGCGAAATCCCTAACTCGACGAAGCAATCTATTTGCTACACGCGGTGTTCCTCTTGAACGAGATGCAATTTCTATTACTGCTTCATCATCTATTTCAATATCTAACAAGCCAGAGCTTCGATTGATTATTTGATTGAGTTCAGGAGTTTCGTAAAAATCTAATTGAGCAGTGAATCCAAATCGATCCCGTAACGGACTTGGCAGTAAACCTGCTCTGGTGGTTGCTCCAATTAAAGTGAAGTGTGGCAAATCAAGTGGTATTGAGGTTGCACCAGCTCCCTTACCTACTATTACATCAACTCTGAAATCCTCCATCGCCAAATAAAGTAACTCTTCCGCTGGCCTCGACATGCGATGGATTTCATCTAAAAATAAAACTTCTCCCTCAACTAAAGATGACAATATTGATGCAAGATCTCCAGCATGTTGAATTGCCGGCCCTGATGTAATTCGAATTGGCGCATTCATCTCTTCCGCAATAATCATGGCCAGCGTTGTTTTTCCAAGTCCGGGAGGTCCCGATAGCAAAATATGATCTGCCGGGCTATTGCGGCCTTTAGCCGCATCAAGAAGCAAACTCAACTGTTCTCGTACACGTTGCTGCCCGACAAACTCCTGTAATTTCTTCGGACGAAGTGCTAGCTCTTGGACTCTTTCGCTCTCATCAGCATTGTTTGAACTCACGCGATCACTCATTTTTTACCGGTACCGCTGAACTGGAGCGCTAATTTAATAGCTTGAGACAACTCTAGATTTTCAGATTCTATTTGAGATCTAATTTGAGACACAACATCTTTGCTCTCTTTTGCTGTGAAGCCCAAACCTTGCAATGCAACCTCTACTTGATTATTAATCTCATTGGACAACTTGCTGCCGGAGTTTGAATAAGTGGAAACCTTCTCTTTTAACTCTAGAACCAAACGTTGTGCACCCTTTTTACCTAAACCAGGAATTGATTCAAGCATTTTCATATCGCCAACCGTTATTGCGTTTGCCACCCCTGCTGCATCATTAATTGACAAGATCGCTTGTGCAACCTTAGGTCCAATTCCAGTAACCGATAATAAAAGTTCAAAAAAGTTTCGATCAGTTAAATCTAAAAATCCATAAAGAGTAAGCGCATCCTCACGAACCACTAGATAGGTATTTAGCTCTATTGCAGATCCAATTTTTGCTTGAGTAGAGATTCGAGCAGGAACATTCACTGAAATACCCACACCAGATATATCAACAACGAGACTGCTGCCAGAGATATGTTTTACCTTGCCAGTTAAAGAGCTAATCATTTCTTTTCCTCTTATTTTTAGCGGCAATTAAACGATCATTGCCGACTCCTCGCCAATGATGGCAGATTGCTAGTGCTAAGGCGTCGGTACTATCTACTGGTTTTGGAATTTCCTTTAATTTAAGTAGGCGTTTAACCATTTCAGCGACCTGTTTCTTATCTGCCCTACCCGATCCAGTAACTGCTGCCTTAACCTCGGTCGGCGTATGCATTACAACCTTGATCTTTGATTTTGCTGCAAGCAGCAAAGCAACCCCAGCCGCCTGTCCGGTAGACATTGCTGTTTTAATATTAAGTTGAGAAAAGACCCGCTCGACCGCAATCACATCAGGTTTGTATTTCTTGATCCACTTAGCGAGTTCAACCTCTAATTGAAGTAAGCGTTGATCCAACTCCGCATCTGGATCAGTTTTTATCACTCCCACATCAATCAATTGCAGTTTTTGCGGTCCGCTGGAATCAACGACGCCAATACCGCATCTGGTTAGCCCTGGATCAATTCCCAATACCCGCACCTATTTAGCATATCGAGATGTTAAATCTTTATTAGTTAAGGCTCGCCATTACCTCATCTGAAACATCAAAGTTTCCATACACATTTTGTACATCATCTAACTCCTCGATAGCTTCAATTAAATCAAAAACTTTCTTCGCTGATTCTGCATCCAATGGAATTGACATTGTGGGCAGAAATGAAGTTTCTGCAGATTCGTAATCCAACCCCGCATTTTGAAGTGAAGTACGAACCGCAACTAAATCTGCTGGTTCTGAAACAATTTCAAATGATTCTCCCAGATCATTTACCTCTTCGGCCCCAGCATCTAATACAACCTATAGCAGTGTATCTTCAGTGACTTTTCCATCAACCTTTTTTACAATCACAACACCTTTGCGATTAAATAAATAGGAAACAGAGCCGGGATCAGCCATACTCCCACCATTTCGCGTTACAGCAACACGTACATCTGATGCAGCGCGATTTCGGTTATCAGATAAACATTCAATCAGTAGCGCAACACCACCTGCACCATAACCTTCATACATAATCGTTTCCCACTCTTTGCCACCCGCTTCAAGGCCGGCACCACGCTTTACAGCGCGATCAATATTGTCCGCTGGCACTGAGTTTTTCTTGGCCTTGGCAATTGCATCAAACAAAGTTGGATTTCCAGATACATCAGCGCCACCTGATCTTGCAGATACTTCAATAGCTTTAATCAGTTTGGCAAAATTCTTAGCACGACGAGAATCGATGATCGCTTTTTTGTGCTTGGTGGTTGCCCATTTGGAGTGGCCAGACATTTGTTAACCCTTCACTAATTTTTCACTAACTTCGTACAGATATTTTCCACAAAAAACTTGTGAATCCGATTATCGCCAGTTAATTCTGGATGAAAGGAGGTCGCTAACAAATTCCCTTGCCGGACTGCAACCGGATGAGTTGAGCCATCAACATTAACCTCAGCCAAAACTTCTACATCTGGGCCCACCCGCTCAACCCAAGGGGCTCTAATGAAAACTGCTTTGATGCTTGGTTGGGTGATACCTTCAAATCTCAAATCAGTTTCAAAAGAATCCACCTGACGTCCAAAAGCATTACGTCTGACCGTCATATCAATTCCGCCAAAGGTTTCCTGCCCAACAATTGCATCCTCGACGCGATCAGCTAACAAGATCATTCCAGCACATGAGCCATAGGTTGGCATGCCATCTGTAATCCGCTTTTTAATTAGATCGAACAAATCAAAACTTCTTGCTAACTTAGCAATCGTGGTTGATTCTCCACCAGGAATGACTAGAGCATCAATTTTTTGAATCTCTTCCTTAGTTTTTACTGGAACTGCATTAACGCCACAATCACTTAATGAATTAATGTGCTCCCGAAAATCACCTTGGAGTGCAAGAACTCCAATTTTCATTTACTACCAGCCTCGCTCCGCTAATCTATGAGGAGCTGGGATATCTGCGACATTGATACCAACCATCGCCTCACCAAGTCCACGAGATACATCGGCAATTACTTTGGCATCTGTGTAATACGTAACCGCCTTTACGCATGCTGCTGCTCGCTTGGCTGGGTCTCCAGATTTGAAAATTCCAGAACCAACAAAAACGCCATCTGCGCCAAGTTGCATCATCATTGCCGCATCCGCTGGTGTTGCAATGCCACCAGCAGTAAATAGAACTACCGGTAATTTGCCGGTGCTGGCAACCTCTTTTACTAATTCATAAGGTGCTTGTAACTCTTTAGCGGCAACAAATAATTCCTCTTCCCGCATAGAAGAAAGTCTGCGAATTTCACCTGAGATTGTGCGCATATGGGTTGTGGCATTTGAAACATCGCCTGTACCTGCCTCGCCTTTAGAACGAATCATGGCTGCACCTTCATTAATGCGACGCAATGCTTCACCAAGATTAGTTGCACCGCATACAAATGGAATAGTGAAATTCCATTTATCAATGTGGTGTGCATAATCCGCTGGCGTTAAAACTTCAGACTCATCAATGTAATCAACACCTAAGCTTTGCAAAATTTGGGCTTCCACAAAATGACCAATCCGAGCCTTTGCCATAACTGGAATTGAAACTGCTGCTTGGATTTTTTCAATCATGTCTGGATCAGACATTCGAGCAACGCCACCTTGCGCGCGAATATCGGCAGGCACTCGCTCAAGTGCCATAACAGCAACTGCACCAGCATCTTCAGCAATCTTGGCTTGAGTAACATCTACAACATCCATGATTACGCCGCCTTTTAGCATCTCTGCCATGCCGCGCTTAACTCGTGCTGTGCCGGTTTCCTGAGCCATTACTCCCCCAACATTTTTTGATCAAGGCTGGAAGTGTACTAAGAAATCAGGTACTCCCGTTATGCGGAAAAATCCAATTAAGGCTGAAAGGTAAGGATTGGATCGGAAGCAGCGAGGAAAACCCAAGTTTTACCTGGTGTGATTCTCATCCTTTCGCCCTGCTCATCAAGCCAATTGGTGAATTGGGTCGCATCATCTCGTTGCCAATTCAGATTCAAATACTTTCCATCTCGAAGTAAAACCGCCTTACCACTTCCTACAGTTTGTGAGAATGGCGTGATCCCGCCGAATTTATCTCCGTAAATAGATGGTTCTATCTTTACTTTTTGAATTATTGCATTTTGAATACAGATGTTAACTCCGAAAGTTGTTTGTTCAATCTCACCATTTTGTTTCAAATTCCAACATTTGCTTGCTTCATTCCAAATGATTTCATACTTTGCATTTGGCCAATTAATCTTGGCAGAAACTACTGGCGCAGCCGTTTTAGGTAAATCACCGAAGAGCCACGGCGAACTTGGCAAAGAGATTAAGTTCATTTTTAATTTATTTGTGGCCCGATCAAATAATTTTTGAATATACAAAATCATATTTACTGGTGAAACTCTGCTTTCATCCCGAGCAAAAATGGACGGTGGGTTTCGTTCGGCGGAAAGAACGTTTAAATTTGCTGCCGAAAGCACAGGGCGCATTTTGGATTGAGAGCCACTGTAGGCAAAAACAACTTTTCCATACTGCGCAAGTAGATCAATATCACTGATGCGAGCTGATCTGATTGGTCCAATGAACTCGGGATACTCTGAGGTATATAAGGCTAACAACCTAGTTAAGCCAGACTCAACCTGTTCGACATAAACTAAATCTGCAGCCTCGATCCCAATTTGTGGATGGGCATCTCTTGTGTCATCTATCTTTACAGCAAGTACATTGCCATTGGTTCCAGGTAGTCCAGTTAAGAAATTTTTTGGCATTTGTGTTTCGTTAAAAACATCTGGAATCAATTTGAAGTTAGTGAATAAATTGATTCCAAGAACAACCAGAACCAAGATTGCAAAGATGCGGAGTTTACGGAATCTCTTCATAAAACATCATCTTCAAAAGCATACCTAACTGGCTCTGGCGCCTTTCCGGCTAATCTAAACAATCTGATAATCGGCTTGCGTCTAACATTCTTTGCAGCATTAACCGCCTCTAGATGCAAACTTATTGCTAATTTAATCTTCGATGTCACATCAGATAACTCAACTAGTAAATCGGAGGGCAACTCTAAACTTTCATCATAGGCAATCTCCTGAATCATCTTTAATGATTCTGAGAGGATGCTTTCTGCTTCAGAACGCTCGGAAATCATCGCATCTCTGGCAGATCTGGCAGAGGATGAAATCAAATAAGCAGATGCCGGATCTAAATTGGACTCTCGAATTATCTCTGTTGCGATGGCGGCACGCTTTTGCAATAAAGTATCTAATGTCGCCCAGGAAGTTTCCACTCGATGATGCAATCTATCAAGTCTTGATGCCGAAAAAGATAAATACCAAATAACAAGCAAAACAACAATTACCAAGATAAATTGATTTAAGCTCATCTACTACCTCCTATTCCAAAATCTTCCTTCAGAGGTGAGTCCCACTTTGGCGCTACCCGCCATGGACATTTCATACACTGAAAGAATTTGTTCGGCTACTACCTGCCAGTCATATTTTTGTGAACTCATTTTGCCATTAACACTTAATCTTTTTTGTAACTCTTTATCGCGTAGTAATTTAATTATTACCTTGGCTAGATCCGCCGAGTCTTCATTTTTAAACAATAAACCAGCTTCACCATTTTCTAAAACCGCCTGGAAAGCTGGAATATCACTTGCAATCACAGGAGTGCCTGCTGATAACGCTTCCGTCAAAATAATTCCAAAGGATTCTCCGCCAGTATTTGGTGCAACATAAAGATCTACTGATTTTAAGAAAGATGCTTTTTCCGAATCGGTCAAAAAGCCTAAAAAGGCTAACCGGTTACGCAATCCAATATCTAAACCTTTTACAAACTCATCACTATCACCTGGGCCAGCAATCAATACCCGCACATCTGGAATAAATCTTGAAATTATTGGAAGTGCATCAATTAAAACCTGCAACCCCTTTCGAGGTTCATCAAATCTGCCGATAAAACCAATGGTATTTTCATTTCGCCAGTGCAATGTCGGTTGAGCATTCGCATATTGAGCGCTTTCAATGCCATTTGGGATAACCACAGCATCGGTATCAAAATGATCCTTCAGTGTCTGTCTGGCGAGTTCACTTACGGCAATTCGGGCAGTTAATTTCTCAACAATCGGTTCAAGGATTGGACCAATTGCATAAATAGCTTTTTGTTTAGGTGATGAAACATGAAAGGTTCCCACCATCGGCCCGGTCGCTGCTGAACAAGCTAACAAAGAAAGTGATGGAATCGCTGGTTCATGTAGATGTAACAGATCAAAATCACCTTGGCTAATCCACTGCTTAACTCTGGAGCTAGCGATTGGCCCAAATAAAACTCTGGCAACTGAACCATTGACCGGAATTGATATTGGCTTTCCGGCATTAACTAACCATTCCTCTGAAATGTTCTCTTCATTGGATACTGGAGCAAATACTGAAACTTGATGTCCCTCATCAATTAAATGCTGGGTCAATTCGCGAATATGTGTCTGCACACCACCTGGAGTATCCCAGCCATAGGGACATACCATTCCTATATTAATTTTCTTCATCGACCCAAATTCGTTGCAACATATGCCAATCAACTGGTGATCTTTTTATTCCATTAGCAAAATTATTAGCCATTAATTGAGTAAGTGCAATAACTTTCTCTTCATATGTTCCAGTTTCAGGTTTAGGCCCGATCTCTTGAAATTCAATGTGAATTCCTGCCTCGTTGTAAGTGATGTATGCGGAAATAAATGCCGCTTTTGAATCTAAGATCAAACGGGCGGGTCCAGATGGCATCTTTGCAACTCCCCCTAGGAAATCAACCTCAATTCCACTTTTCGATAAATCCCGATCTGAAACCAGGGCAACTAGTTTTCCCTCATGTAATCGTTCAAGCAAGGTTGGCATAACCTTCTGTTCTGTATGCAGAACTTC
>JACCEC010830030.1_pt1 | contig 18348 bp, 35 predicted proteins | sample 7450121 | NCBI WGS metagenome assembly JACCEC01 (sample SAMN15323455, study PRJNA562643) | freshwater metagenome | isolation source: river surface water | place: USA:Blue River Watershed | collected 2017-08-18 | reverse complement strand
GGCTCTGCTCTATGCTGTCCAGTGTTTGTAATATCAACAGTTGTATATAGTTTGTAGTGCATGACGTATTTAACAGTCGTAAAAAAAGCCTACTATAAAGTAGGCTTTCCCTTCCCATCCCGGGGAATAAACTAATTAACCGTGGAATGGAGCAACGAATCCTGTTGGGATTGAAACTGTTGCTGCAACACCGCCGTTACCAGCTGCAATTGCTGTTTCTAGAACACCGTAACCGCCGTTACCAGCTGCACCACCTGTTGTGCCTTGAGCTGCTGTGTCACCGTCCCATTGTGTATCTGTTGCGATGATAGCGTGGAAGTAATCAGTTGTTGTATCAACTGGTGTAAATACTGCCCAAACTTCAGCAGTTTGTTGTAGAGCGCGAACTGACTTGCTGAACAAGCTGTTTGCATCTGCGTGGCTTACGAACACGCCGTCGATTTCAATCTTAACAACGGTAAGTTGACGTGTACCAAATTGTGTACTTGGCTTTGCTTTTAAGTAGTTTGCTGCTACTGTAGATCCGACTAATGATGGCATAATATATCTCCTCTATATGCTTTGACTCACACTCTGTGAGCTCTTGTATATGTATTTAGTATTGGCAATAAAAAACGGGCTCAAAGGCCCGTTTTTGGTTAGATAACTTCGTACCAGTTTTTGTCTTTTCGACAGCGTTCTAGCAGGTCTAATCCTTGTTGTTTTGGCAACTTAGCTAGAATAGCTTCTACACTGTCTAAATCACTGCCTGTTGCGCAAGGCCCTAGCAGTATTTCTGCAATATCATCCCAATCGATTGCATAAAGTCTGCCCTTTTTATTATCTGCGGTGCGGATAAACAAGCCTTCCCAGGGTGCATATAGAAATCCTGCATCTTTAGCAATTGTGCTCACGAGCAGTTGTTTGCTAACACCTTTAAACGGGCTACCTTCTGGAATGTTATGCTGATGATAGCGTGCAATTTTATCTACATTATGAATAACTTCTAGATCAACTTGGTGTGCAAAATTGCCCAGAGGTACACGAACAAACACATTAATGCCGTTACGCTTAGACTCAAATCCTTGCTCTTCAAAGTAAGCACGGAGTGCAATACGAGTTTGCTTATCCTCTTCTGTATCAAAGCACTTGGCCACTTTTCCTAGCTCAAGTTGTAGGTCTAGGTCGTTAAGTATTAGTTTGTTACTTCCAACTTTAACCGAGCTAACACCCAGGGCCGTTAGGTGATTGTCGATAATTTGTTTTAGTTCTGCTGCTGTTTTGTGGTCAAATGGTACGGTGTCTTTAAAGATTGTATTCTTAGACATTAGGTCCTTTGCTTTCTTGTATGCGTTTGATTCCACGCTTAAATTTACTAGGATCGCTAGACTTGATGCTGTTAACAAAACGGCGCTCTAGTTCAGCCGCAGTTTCTACGTCGTAGTTTTCTCTAATAAGGTTAATGAGATTGATCGCACTCTGTATTAGATTAGCGCCGCGGTTTTCGATTACTAAGTCAGTGTCTCTACTTAGGCCGATATCGCTTAATTCTTGCAGAATAGATCTTGTACTTTTACGCATGATGAGATTTCCGTAACACTGTATTTAGCTAGTATTATATATTTGTTTTTTGGCAAAGTCAAGTATTGACTTCTGCGGCGTTGCAACATATACTGGACTAAATACTCAGTAGAAACCATGAGTACTACATATTGACACAGAGGAACAATCATGTTAGCAACACCAATCATTGCCTACATTCACAAGATGTTTGCGCAATTCCAAAAGCCACAATCATATGGCAACGAACTAGAGATCTACATCTCTTCTAAAAACCCTACTACTGTAGCAGAAGTCGAACACTGGACAAAAGAGTTTGACAAAAGACAATCAAGCAACTGGGGGTTCTAAAATGAAAAAATTACTAAACACCGTTTGGGAATACATGTTAGTTATTGCAGAACACAGACAGCAATATATTAAAAGACACGGCTATAAAGCCTGGTACTGATTATGCCCTACACTATCTATAAACTACCTAAGCACGAGTTCTATAGATACAGGACTCACTTGCTTAGTCTCGACGAAGAAAGTGGATACATGCGTTTTGGTTTCCATATTAAGAATGAAACTATCAATGAGCTTTGTTCTAAATGGGAATTAAATGCTGATAAACACAAGGTCTTTGCCATCGAAAACGACAACATGGAAGTTGTTGCAGTTGGGCACGTAAGCCTAGAAGACGATACTCCGGAACTTGCATTTAGCGTTTTTAAAGAATGCCAAGGGCAAGGCATGGGCGATGCACTAATGAAGCGCACTATCGAGTATTGCCAAAATAGAGGTATTAAACTTGGTTGCATGGTCTGTTTAATGAGCAACGATAAAATCAAGCGGCTAGCTCGTAAAAATGGTATTATGATTAAAACTCAGGAAGGTGATAGCCAGGGAGAGATAACTATCCCAAGTCCTACGCCAGTTAGTATTTGGCACGAATATTTAGAAGATAATATGGCCAAGTTAGATCATTTGGGCAAAGCACAACGCAAATTTGCTCAAATGTTCAAATTTCCATTGCAATTCTAATTAAAAAGATATATACTATAGATTGTTAGCAGGGGCTAGCAATCGTAAACTTTACACACACAGGAGAAAATTATGTTTACACCAGACTTTTATATTGACGGCGTTCAAAACGCAAAGAAGCAATTCGTTAACACATTTGTTACTAACGATAGCTTCAAAAAGGAACTTATCAAACTAGTTGATGCACAAACTGAGTTTGCTAAGGGTCAAATCAAAACCACACTACAAATTGCAGAAACAATCGTTAAGAATGCTTCTAATGCAGTTTACGCAAAATAATTTCACACACACAGGAGAAAAATTATGACACAACCAGAAATGAAGTTACCAGAAGTAAAATTTAACAAAAACGGTTACGAAATCCGTGCAGACATCCTAGCTCTTGCTAAGGATCACATTAACAACGAATTCCAAGTTAAGTTTGCAGGTTGGCAAATCACAGCTGAAAAAGACGAAAAGACTGGGCAGTTAGTTAGCACAGTTCAAGTGCCAGAATATCCAGGCGTTGACAAGGTCTTAGAAGCTGCTGAAAAGTTTTACAGTTTTGTAAATACCGGCGTAAAGAAGTAATTATTATTAGCTAAACGCTTTATATTTTAGGCATAGCCATTATTATATATTAGGACGGGCCCCACGGGGTCCGTTCTCTTTTACATAATTGATTGACGATCGAACAACTGTGGATGCTTTTTACCCCAGTTGCGCATGATAACCGCAGCTTCGGCGTTTGCTTCATTTTCCTGAGGACTACCAGTAGACCCAGCATGTGGATCATTTAACTGTTCGTCTAGGTCTTGTTTGAAATGCACTAGTTCGTGTGCTAATGTGCGACACACATCCATGATGTGTCTATTAACTACTGTAATGTCAATGTGCTTTGCGTCGGGGCTGTACCCGCCGAACGATTTATGTTCTAGACTGCGCTTAGTATCGAACATAAAATTAAACTTAGGCAACTTGTCTAGTTCTAAATGGTCAGCGGCAAAACGAACAAACTCTAATAGAATACTAAATGTATCCTTTTTGCTCATCCCTTCGACTAGTAGTTCTCTTGCTTTCATATCAATATTTATCGTTGTTCGCGCCAGCGTAGTGTTCCCAAGGCTGTAACGTTGTTGTTTACTGGAGACAGGGCCAGTGTAAAAATGTCACTAACTGTGCCGAGTCCTGTTCTACCTATTTGGAATGTAATAGTGTTACTGTCTAACTCGTATGGTACTCCGTTAGTTGGAACTACGCCCAGTGCTATAACTTCGCCACCTGTAAAACTAGTAGCATTGGTATTAACTTCAATAGAACTTCCACTAGACATAAAGTCAGTCCAGGTAAGGCCGCCTGCGGCCGAAAGTGTAGCATTCTTGTAAAGTCTAAATGTTAGGTAAGAGTTTTCTACGGTGAATGCCTGTATCTGCTCAATGAATGCCACAGCGTTGAGTTGACTAGCCTTTAAACGGATACTAACTGTTGGATAGTAAGTAAAGGCTGTAGGCAAGTTCTTTCCAGGTAATGGGATGCCAGTAATCTTAGGAGATCCAACAGTTAACGATTCGCCTTCTAGGGCAAAACTAGTTGAATACATTGTCATAGACGCTGTAGATGTTCCAGAAATATTTTCAACTTCGATCCTAATAGGCTGGAAAGGACGTGATGCCCAGGATGTAGATATTCTATTTGCGTGATTAAATGTATGAAGTGTATGTTTATTGCCGTCAATAACAAATCCGAAGTTTACAGCTCCCGCGCCGTACCACTCGTAATCAATAACTAACAACTGTATCTGTCCAGGCGGCACAGTAATCCCACTACCGCCAGTGCCGTCAAGTTTGTCACCATTCCAGTCTACGCGAGCGACCCTATTTTCTACAACAGATCCGGAACTACTTGAACGGACTACACAATAGAATGTACCGTCAGCAGCCTTTTCAAAATATACGCCGTTGTTTTCGTCAAACACGCCGATCCTAAGTCTTACACCTGCTGCAGGTCCTGCACGAAACGCTGCCGAAAATTCTGCAGGTCGGCCAGGAATGTAGTTCATTACCTTAAGAGATTGCCGTATAGCCTTTGATCCAATAGTTGTTGACGAAGTCATCACACAAGCAGCCTGGGTTGTATCGTGGGCGATTGTTGCGCCAAGGGTTGTATTATTGTCCCAAATGTCTGCACCAGTATCGTACAAACTTGTATTATGAAATATTGTTTGACGAGAGCTGACTTTTAATCTACCCTTGGGCGTTGTCTCAACATTGGTTAAGTTTGCACGAAGCATAGGCTGACCCATATGGTCATAATCCATTGCTGTGTGTAAATCAGCAAGGTTAGGTTCCCAAGGATGATGATAGTTTGTCGAGTTAGGTTGTTGTACGCCCATGTTATGCTGTCCAAGGACGTCCTACAACCAGTCCGCCGGTATTAGGATTATCAACCGAATTGCCGGTGTTGTTATCACCTGTTGCATACTGCATCGGAAGTTGCGTTATATCGTAGTTTGTTCGAGTTTTGTTTGCTGCAATTCTATCTAACTTGGCTTGTTCCAACTTAGCATCTTGTCTTTGCTTCTTGTACTGCAAATGAGATATACCATTAGCTGACATATTACTCTCCCACGTTATGTTGATGACCAGGATACATGCTAGGATGCTGTACACGTATATCTGAAGGATTCTTAGGCTCTTGCCAGCCGCCACCTGCATCACAAGTAACACTATCGATGCTTGCAATCTTTTCTTTAGGAGCATTGCCGTAGGGCTCGGCACCGTCGTTGTCTGCTAGGTCAACAATTTGCTTAAAACGTCGAACATCGTCGCCTGCGTGAGTTAATGGACTAGCATCTGCAGGTGCTTGTACTGTTGCAGTTGGGTGCCCAACTACTACTGTTGTTACTTCTGGTGCGCCGTCACGTTCAATTTGATCCATTTGATCAAGCAGTCCGCGAATAAGGTCCTGGATTCTCATATTATTTTTCCTTGATACGATATTTAGTTAAATACACCCATGCTAAACAAAGAACCTTTCACTAAACTAATACAAGACTTAAAAGACTCTGGAAAATACCGTGTTTTTAACGATATTGTTCGTGAAGCGGGCAAGTTCCCTACTGCTGTTTGGTATGGACCTTATAACATTAAAAACATAGTAAACTGGTGCTCAAACGACTATTTAGGTATGGGCCAGCATAAAGTAGTTTTAGATGCTATGCACACTGCCCTAGATCACACCGGAGCAGGGTCAGGTGGCACACGTAATATTGGCGGAACTAGCCATTATCACAGGGCATTAGAAGTTGAACTAGCAAAGCTACATAAAAAAACTGCTTCGCTATTGTTTAGCAGTGCTTATGTTGCTAACGAGTGGACTTTAATTGCATTGGCTAAAATTGTGCCAAACATCGAATTCATAAGCGACAGTAAAAATCACAATAGCATGATTGTTGGCATCAATCATAGCAAAGCTCCAAAAGTTGTCTTTAAACACAATGACTTAGATGATCTAGAACAGAAACTAAAAGTTAGTTTTGCAAAAGGCAACACTCCTTGCGTAGTATTTGAAAGTGTGTATAGCATGGACGGCGATGTCAGTCCTATTAAAGAAGTATGCAAGCTAGCAAAGAAATACCGAGCAATTACCTACATTGACGAAGTACATGCGGTAGGACTATACGGGCCACAAGGTGGCGGCAAAGTTGAAGAACTAGGATTAGAAGCTGAGATCGATATAATCAACGGAACTCTTGGCAAGGCGTATGGTGTCCAAGGTGGCTACATAGCTGCCGATGCAGATGTAGTTGATGCTATTCGTAGTGTTGCTGCTGGGTTTATTTTTACAACTAGTATGAGCCCTGTTAGCTGTGCAGGTGCGCTAGCTGCTGTTAAGTATCTTAGAGAACATCAAGACCTAAGAGAAAAACATCAAGAACGTGTTCGTAAGTTAAAGCATAGATTATCTAAGGCCGGGATAACAGTTATGGATACAACTACTACACATATTGTACCAGTGCTAGTAGGAGATGCTAAACGTTGTAAAGCAATGAGCGATTACTTGTTAAGTGAGCATGGCATTTATGTACAGCCGATAAATTTTCCAACGGTTGATGTCGGAACTGAGCGTCTAAGGTTTGCACCTACACCTTATCACGACGATGGAATGATTGAGGACTTGATAGAAGCCCTCAAAGATACGTTTAGCAAAAACTTATAATTTGTTGCACGCCAAACACAAGAGCAGCACGCACTTGCTGATCGGTTGCTACTTGATTTAGTTTGTCAGTATTGATAAGATCAGTAAGTATCTCACGAGCTTCGTCTGCACTAATCTGATTGTTCTGCAATGCTTCGTGTACTTGTAGTGCATATTGAGCACGTTCAGCAGCCCACGAATGGCCGCTATTCATTACTTCTGCTAAGACACTCATTAGAATCTCCCTTGTATTGTTGTAGCAATGATATCAGCCTGTTGAATTAAGATCTTCTTTTTAAGATCACAATACAATGGGCTCACTGGACCTTTGGCTACTCGATCCTGTAATTCTTTTGTTGTTTCTTTCATGACCGTTGAGATCTTAACAACATCGGCAGTGCCTTTAGTTTGGCTGTAGATATCTAGCCATTCGACTTGTTCTGAAAGAACTTTAGTCTGTGCAACTAAATCTCCTTTGCAATTAAAGTTGCGTGTAGTTTGCTGTATGTCAGTGACTACTTTACTTTGGTTGACGTCCCATCTGCTGGGCCATAATTCCTTTAAGGAACTGCATCCTGTTAGAGTTATTACTGCCATTATTAGTATTAGCTTCTTCATAGTGATCTCCAAGGCTGTGACCGCCTTCCATTAGTGCTAGTTCCATCTCAGTAAACTTCGGTTTAGGTTTACCCCAGAAGTTAAAATAAATCTCGTCAATGCTCATTTATTTTTTCCGCTTTTCATATTAGCGCACCAATGAGCCATTCTTTGCTTTTCGCCACTGCTGTTCTTTGCTACATTTCTTAACGTAGACACACTTGCTTTGCAATTAACACCAGAACGTTTTGCTAGACCTTTTCGACCGGGATTCTTTCCGTCAGCAAAGTTTTCATTTTTCTTACGACCTTGACAGTGAGCACGTTGACTAAACCCCTTTGGGTTACTGCAATCGATACTGTTTTTGTACTTCTTGCTCCAAGCTTCGTCTAATTTCTTAGCCCATTCATCAGGAATCTCTCCATGCTTTTTTACAAACAAATCGTGTAGTTCTTTTGGAGTAATCTTGTACTTTCGTGCAATAGTCTGCATCATGTGATCTATTGCATTATAACTGTAGGGATTCTTTAGATCTTTTTCAAGATCAGTAACGCCGTCTTCTTTTATAATCTCATTCGCTTTCATAGGGTATTCCTGCTAGTCCACATCCAAATCGAGCAAGTCCTTCAACAATGTCGTTAAACAGGGCTATAAGGGTTTCGCGGGCGATCATAACCGTCTTCCTCTGGGTAAACTGGGTATTGATTTTCGTCCATTAGTTACACCAGCTTTGTTTTGCTTCACCGTAGTACTCACGAGCAAATCCGTTGGCAATTAAAGCTGAACGCAGGCTTTGGCCGTTAACTAGAATGTCGCCGAGAACACGACCACCAAACTTGTCCCATCCATATAGAGTTGCTTGAAACTTTCCACCTTGAGCGGCCGCGGTGGCAATTGCATTTTTAGTGAAAGCGGAAGCGGCTTCTCCTCTTTGGGCTTCACTAGGACATTGTGCTCGGTGTCCTTTTTCCGGAGTATCGACTCCGTAGACTCTAACGGCCAATTCTGGTTTAAGTGGTGCGGGTAGAAAGGGTGCAGCGATAACAACTGTATCGCCATCGCTCACTCGTAAAATCTGTGCGTCATATGTAACACCCTTAGGTGCTTTTTGCGCAAACGCTAGCGCAGGAACTAAAGCTAATAAAGCTAGAAATTTTCTCATGTAATACTCCGTGTTAATTACAGAGTATTTACCTTAGAACTGATTGTTGAACCAACCTATTTTCTTGCCTTGTTCCAAGCGTCGATTATGTTCGGCCACAGAACTAGGATAGCGCCAAGCCCAAATGGCAACAATGGCCATAAAAATACCAGTATATACCAATCCACGAAGGGGTACTCCTCCTGTGTACATAAGCACTAGACTTAGGCTCATCATACCCAGCATTAAGAATTTAAGTTTCAAAGGAAAGACACGCTTCTCATTCCAGTTGGTAAGGAACGGTCCGAACAGTTTGTGATTGTAAATCCAACGATGCATACGCTCGCTGCCTTTGCTAAAACAATAAGCAGCAAATACAACAAATGGACTATAGGGGATGCCAGGTGTGACAACCCCTATATATGCTAGTCCTAGGCTAAGAAAGCCTAATGTATTCCAGAACAGTTTTTTCATAGAATGTATTGTAGCCATTCCTCGTGTTTAACATGGAATGGTAGCTTTTTACGCTTGTTTACAAGTTCCCAGTAGTCTGGCTTGTAAGGCTTACGTTTTGGCTTCCAACCATCCTTATCTGCTTTGGCTGCGTTGCATGGAGAGCAAGCGGTTACGCTGTTTTCCCAAGTAGTTTTACCACCCTTTGAAATTGGGTGTACGTGGTCGAGCGTAGCTTCTTTCTTTTCCAACCCTGTACCGCAGTATTGGCATGTGTGGTCGTCGCGAAGGTAAACATTGCTACGGCTAAAACGAACCGCAGATTTTGCTTTCATGTATTCGCGAAGCATAATGACAGATGGTACTGGAGTTTCCCATGTTGCACTATGTACGACCCAATTGTCGTGGAAATGTAGCACATCGGCCTTATCAAGGACCATGTACTTAATAGCTTCTTCCCAAGGAATTACGCTCAATGGCATAAGACTTACAGGCAAGCCGTCTGCGTTTAAAACAAGTGTGTCTGCCACTTTGAACCTCTCTTACTGTTGCGTTTACAGACCCAACCAAAGAAGTGTGTATTGTACACTCAAAAATATATTTATGCAAGAATTTTCTGAGCAAACTGTAAACCGGCGTTGTCTATAGCTGCATTCCATTGATCTTTAGTATCTGATCCAAAAACCAAATCTAAACTCGGAGTTGCTACACACCAGCTAGTTTCGGGCTTCCAGGGTGCTTCCCCTCGAATCTCGCCCATTAGTTGTCCGTCGGCCCAGCCACAAAGCCCAACGAACATACGCCATTGTTTAGGCGTGTCGCCCATTGCAAATCTAGGCAGTATATCTTCTGCAGAGCTTAGACTAAACTCGTCATTTATTTGCAATGTGTTTTTGCTAACCCAGTCGTTGGTATGTAAAAGGCTTAGACTCTTTACATTAACTGGACCGCCAAGGTATACATAACCTGGCAAGTTAATATCGTAGCCTAGTTCTGATCCAAACTCTACGATACTCATCTGACTGCGTTTGTTTAGAACAAGACCTACACTACCTTCTTCATGATGCTCAGTTACCATGATAACTGTCTTGTACCAGAAGTTGCCTTTGACCGCAGGCGGCGCGATTAATAAATTACCTACAATATTCATGAGGTATTTATTAGTACCTTCTGTTGATGGTATTTTTTACGTCGCCAACTGTAAAGTAATCTCTGCCCTTGCTTTTAGCAAATGCTGGATTCTGTTCCCATATCTTGTGCAGGCTTAGACCAGTGTTGCCTAGTAGGCCGCCGCCGCGCTTACCCAAGACAGTATCGTCCGGTGCATAAGCATATGCCGGCATAAATGTAATCATGTAAACAGTGCCAAGGTCGCTGCCCGGACGAAGGTTGTTCATCTTGTAGAACTTGTAAACATAATCTAGTTGTTGCACTGCTGTCATCTTAGCAAGTTCTTCTTTACTTGTTCCTAGTGCCCTAGCAGTTGGACCAGTAAACCCAATTAAGCCAATCGAAACATTGTTAGGATCGTGCGATGTTGGACTAAATGTACCAGCAGTTTCAAACTTGATAATGCGATGTAGTGTACTAGTTTCGATGCCAAGTGCTTTGGCAACCTTAGCTAGTTTAGCATTGAACTCAGGATCTTGGATTGTAGAAACATCAATATTCTTTGCAGATCCAACACGCTGCTTGACATCTTTGTCTGTGCTCTTAGTAAACTTAATGCCCTTGGCCTTAACAAGTTCGTTGAGTTTAGAAACAGTTTCTGGTCCTGGATCTCCGTCAACAGCAAGTCCGTTAGCCTGTTGGAACTGTTTAACTGCTGCTGATGTCTCGGGACCTCTAATGCCGTCGACACCGTGCTTAGGTAATTTGTAACCTAGTGCTAATAATACTTTTTGTACGTCAGCTACAGCAGGACCTGATCTGCCGGTTGGCACATCAATTTTAGGTGTAGACGAAAAGCTAATAAACTCAACAAATCTCATTTTAACTCCAGTCCGGTAGTGGTCCGCCGTACTTCTTACCTTTAATTCTGTGTCCGCCAACCTTAACACGAGACTTGCCAATCTTGTGTGACTTCTCGCCAGAGCGAGCACGTAGTCCTTGTGCTTTACAACTAGATAACTGACTTGCACCTAATTCGTTGTCTGGTTTAGAACTTACACAAAGTGAACGACTTGCTTTGCCTGCTTCGTCCAAGGCTGTATGATCACTCGATCCGCAAAACTCGCAAACTGTCTTCTCTTCAGCTTTTTTGTAACGAGGTTCAGCAGCATGTCCTCTGTCTGGACGACTGCCCGGACGTGCAGGACGTTTAGGTGCTGTGCCTAACGCTGCTTCATTTGTAGGAACACAGTTAGGCACTTGCTTGCTGCCCTTCTTCTTCATGCCAATTTGTTTGTATCCTTTCCAGCAAGGATCCTTCTTGGCTTCTTCTAGCATTTGTTCTAAGTCTTCAACGCTTTCGCAATTCCAGCGAGCTAATGCTTTTGCTTTTGGTGTTGGGCGACCTTTTTCGTCTTTCATTGGGCCTTTGTTGCCACTCATTCTAGCACAGAAACTCTTACGGCGTTTAGCATCTTTACTGCCTGCTTTTAATTCACTAGGCTTTTTAGTAACTGCTGTCTTTAACTTGCTGCCCGGATTCTCACGACGGTACGCTTTAACTGCTTTTGGACTCATGCCATCCGTCTTGTCTTGCTTGTTAGTCTTTTGCCAATCTTCGTTTGTTTCACCGTAACGCTTATCATCGAGATCGTCGTGGTAGCTACGGGGTGCAGGCTTTAGTTCTTTTTTCTTTTTAGGTTCGCTGCCTCTCCAGCCGCGTTCCCAAGCACTTGCACCAGCTGCTGCTGACTTGCCTTGCTTGACAAAGTGATCAATTACTTCTTGCTTGCTGTTAAACTTAGCTTCTGTAAGGACTTTAAAATCATTAAATCTCATAATAGTGTTCCAAAAGGATATTATGTTATTTATTGATTTTACGGTAACGTTTTTATAAAGTCTGCAAGCGTATCAAACACCGCAGTCCTGCGTTTAAGCTCGCGATAGGTAAACTTTTCAAGCTCTTTTTCAGTTTCTAGTCCGTATCCTGTGCGAACTAGAATAGGTTTTGCACCTACATTAACTGCTGCTTTTAAGTCCTTGATCTTATCGCCTACATAAAAGCCCTCTTTAAACTTAATGTGCGGGTTTTCTGATTCGCAACGTTTGAACATGCCGGTATTGGGTTTTGCAAACGGATCTTCTTTCCGGCTACTAGCAGAATAGTAAAGTGCATCAATTGTTAGACATCCTGCTTGCCCCAACATATCAAACATGCGCTCATGCACTTTATCTACATCTTCCTGAGTCATTACACCTTTCTCAATGCCGCCTTGGTCCGTAATAATAACAATTTTGTAGCCTTTGCGCCTTAACTCGGACATTGCTTCTAAGCTACCGTCGATGGGTTTAAATGCATCGGGATGTGTAACGTAAGTACCTAGGTCAACATTAATAACTCCGTCGCGGTCTAGTCCTACTACACACTTAGATCCTAATTCTGCTTCACCGCCCGTCCAGATAATGTTTGTCATTGATTTAACCATTCAAATACGTTTAGCCATTGACGCTTGCCAATAGTTTCTTTTAAGTGCTTTAGATCAGCTTTTGTCGTGTGCCTAAAGCGTGCAAGTTCTTCTGTAGGTACCGGAACAAATTCGATAGCAACTTCTTCTTGCTCTGCAATCTCTTCAGCTATGTCTAAGAAACTATGTGCAAGGCCTGCTCCACAGTTCCATATGCCCGAACCTTTAACTGTTTTAATAAAGTCAATATGCAATCTGCACACATCGCCAACCCACGTCCAGTCACGTTTAATTTGATCAGCATTTTCCCAAACAGTTATCTTGCCTTCCTTGCGAGCTTGCGTGCGCCATTTGTGAATAGCATTAGCACGCTTGCCTCTAAGATGCATATACTTACCGTAGACATTAAAGTATCGGAACCCATGTACCATTACATGTTGCTCTTGTTGAAAGACCCAACGATCGAACAAATACTTAGACCAAGCATACGGAGTCTGCGGATGGCACTCTGAATACTCACTAAAGTCTTTAGTATCTCCGTAGACGCTGCTAGAACTAGCATACTGAAAATGAACGCCGTGCTTGTTACACTCGGTAAACAACTTCTGACTAAACTCTAAGTTCTGTGTCATAATTGCATCAACGTCGGTGCTGGTCATATCAGCAATAGCACCTAGGTGAATCACCCAGTCATAATTTGCAACATCTGGGAAGTCGTTAGGATCCCATTCCCATCCGTCAACTTCCCATCCGTCTTCTTGATTGCACCACGCCAGCATGTTGCGACCAATAAAGCCTTCATGTCCTGTAATAAGTATTCTCATGAGTTATTTACTAACTTCGGGGTATGCTTTATGAAAATCTTCTTTACCTTCGACAGATAATGGAAGAAACTCACTCCGAACTTTTTGCACCTTGAACTGGTAACCTTGAATGATTGCATCGATTTTAGATTCGATCTGTGTTGGGGTCATGTTACTAATCCACTCGCTTGCGCCACGGCCATCTCGTTCGATGTCCCAATCAAACTGTTGTTTTACTGCTTTTTCTAGGTTGTTAATTGCGCTAGCTGGGCCGACGTAAACTACATCAAAACAAGCTACATGACTGTTACGACTGTAGCTGTTTTGATATACGCCTAGCCTAACTACCCACGATCCGGAAATACCGATCTTAGAGTCAGGTGCACCTAAGGGGTCTCCAAATATGTAAAATAGTTTCCAGGCGTTCATATCACACCTTCCACTGGCATGTAGGCAACGGAAGCATTTGTCCAGAGATTGTAACAGTATTACCATTAACTGTAATTACTTTACCCTTGCTTTGATTGTAGTAATTGATGATACCATTAAGAACTTTAACTTTATCGTGTTCAGGAATTGCGCCAGATACTGCACTATTTTGATAAGCTGACTCAAAACTTAGTTTGATTCCCTCTTGGATGCTTTCTGCATCACCCCAACGATCAATCAGCAATGCTGCTAATTCAATATCAAATTGTTGTGATAGTTGTATGCCCTGCAATGCAGCAGAATGATACAAGTAAGACATTGGTCGGAACATTTCCAACACCAGATGACTCATTGGCCAGTTAGTTCTGTGGAACCCTAATGCACGGTCCCAGAAAATACCTTTGTTACCATATGTGTCTGCAAGTTCATAACATTCGATACCAGACTTAATCTGTGTAAATGCTCCTGCGCAAGTTGCATGACGCTTAGGGACACATCCGTTCTTTTGCAAAATGTTCATCATGCTAACAAACATAACATCGCGAGTTTCCCAGCCAATTAAGAAATCATCATACGGGCTTAATGGACGTTTGTTTAGCCCGTTAATGCGACGCATGTTCTTGCCTGCAATGTAGCAACCGAAGTCAATACGACCTTGATCAGTATCGTCAAATAACCCGTCCTTAGTAATCTCTTCAACGCTAAATTGATCAACGTCAATAATCCATGCTTCAAAAAATGAGTACCCTTTTAGTCGGCATACTTGAATTGTATGATGTCCATCCCAAATACAGTAAATGGTTCGTCCATCTTTTAAAGTTAAACGAATAATGCAAGGGACAATAACTGATGTTTCGTCGAAGTCTCTAAAAATCTTTTCTACGTGATTTGGTGCAACGTCACGTTGGAAGATTGGCCAAAGATACAAGTCTTCCCAGCGAATGTAATCAAAGTATGTTTTTGGTCGTTTGCTATAACCCAGGAAGCCGCCGCCACTAGGATCATAATTGTGTTGAACGTTGCTGTAACGAGGGCCTAGTACTGTAAGTACAGCATTGTGTACTTCTTGGATTGGAATAATCCCACTAGGAAAGTTCTTTGCCATTTCTCGAAGGTCGATTGCATCGTCCTTCATATCAAACTTGTGTTGATATTTGTTTACAAAAGCATTGATTGCTTGCTTTTTGTTATAGGTCTTTTGTTTTACCGCTTTAAATTTGGTAAGAATAGATGCCTGATTTGTAGGCGTAGTAGTTGTTGTCATTGTTATACTCCGGATGTACTAAGCAAATAACAAACCTATGTTATTTGGTGTTCGATCATTTTATTAATAATATCTATTTTCAGATAACTTACTTTCGATCTTATTAATAAATTAATTGTAACAACTACACAACAGTATTACAACATCTTTGGTAATATATTATTCAGGTAACGGACTAAATCTTGCCAGAAATGCTTCTAGCCGACAACTATATGTTTGTTTAGTATGTTTGTTAAAGTATTCAACCCATTGATCATTTTCGACCAACGGTAATGCTGTAATTTCAAATACTCGATCTAGTGCGCTGTACTTTGCGCCAACATGTGGTGTTGTATCAATGCTAATTCTCATTGCAATATCATCCTTATCAAACCGATAGTATCAATAGTTGTTAGCAGGATGTAGTTAGCCAACATGCCAAATGATTTCCTAGTATAAGCAGCCCAAGCGTACATAGCACAACCAGAGATCCAAATAGGGTAAAGAACCATAAGAGGTGGCGTAGGGACTGTAAGGGCCATTGTGATACTACAGCCAATACTAATAGCCCAAGCAAGAAGCTCGACAATAAAGCGAAAAGGGTGGCTAGCATAATCTTCCTTAATCCATTCAACAGTAGGTTTAAAAATTGTATCTATCATACGTATAGTTATAAAAAAAGCCCGTACACGACGGGCTTTTATGAGCGAAGTAATTAATTACTTAACTAGGCCAACTGCCAATGCCTTGTAGCCTGCGGCAACAACCTTGCGGCTTGGCTTGCCAATTTCGTACTCAAGAACTTCTACACCGTTCTTAGCTGTACGGCGGTTTGCATAAACTGCATAACCGTTTGCGCGAATGCGGCTTGCTTCTGCGCTAATGTTCTTAATGCCAAAACGCTTCTCAGCTGCGGATGCAGTGATCTTCTCGCCTTTGTACATAGCATTGAACAGTTTGTAAGTTTTAGTTTCTGGATTAAAAAATTTCATAGCCTATTTCCTTTTCAAGTTTTAAAAATTAGCTGACTATTTCGTATCAGCATTTTTGTATTATATTACGAGTTATTATTAAGATCAAGTAGATTGGTTAAATTCTTTTTGTCTGTTTCGCACCAAAATGTTTTATTAGGGAAACGAATACTAGCCTGTCTAATTGCTTCTTCTAAAGTATCTGCTTGTGCTAAAAATTGGCCGGTATCTTTGGCATAGGCGTACCAAACATTGCCCACTTTCTCTGGCTCAACTTCGACTCTAATATCGGACTTTTTTTCTTCTTTATCGTTTATTTCTTTTACTTGTTTTAGTAAGTCGATAATCTTTTCGGGATTATCACGCATAGCAGACATCATCAGTGCGCCGCGGATGCGCCACCCTAACCAAAATACAAATGCGTAAATTAAAGCGTCCATGATATTATTTAAATGTTTCCAAGTTTAGAATTTTGACAATTCTTTCAGAAAGGTCATCACCGTTAGGAATTACATACGTAGTTGTGTCGTTTTGATTTGTTCGACGATCGTATCTACGAACGTTTAAAATCTTACCACCGACCGCAGTTGACAAATCGAAATGAATTCGATCTTCGCCTTCCATGCTGTTGTCTAGTTTTATTTGCGCACCAATTGACATTGTATTCACCGCTTTCTTTTCTTCTAAAATAATTCTGCCACGGTTGATTGACTCTGCTCGTTTTAAAACAAGTTGATCAAGCCAGTTCATTGCAGCTTCCTTTTGAATTCGTCTTCGAGATCGTCGTCATCGTTAAAGCTACGGAACAATTGTTCCTTAACTTCATCTGGCAAATCTTCCCACTCGGCTTCATCGAGTGGCTGGCTCATCGATTCAATTTCTTCGCGAGTCTTGCCTTCGAACATGCTGTGGATTTCTTTTACCAAAGCATCGAGCTCTTCTTGGGTGCCGTCAAAGTTATCAAAGCAGCCCGGTGCAAACTCGATCTTAAAATCTTTTTTGTTTTCGTCAGTCATTTTTATTTGCCTTCGTCAATAGTTTTAAATAGGTCTCTTCTTTCGTTTTCAAAACGCTTCCATGAATCGGTAATCATATCCCAAACAAACCATTTAAGGAATATAATAGCCCACATTGTAAATGCAATCTTAAGAGCCAGATTGATTTCGTTTGTTTTTAGATAATCGGGCAAGCCAAACCCAAAGCAAGCTCCGGCAATCATCCAAAGCCGCTGAGTCAAACTCCATTTATCCAAATGCCACTTGATAAAAGCAAGAACTTTCTTCATTCTTTGTTTTCCTTAGTAAGTTCACAAATTAGCAAGAAACGTTCAAACGCTTTGCGAGCACTCGGGTTCGACATTAGCTTTTCTGCTTCTTCCATCATTGCCTTTACTCCTGCCTCAGCTGCTTCTCGATAGCTACACCATTCTAGTGCATAGCGTTCTTGACCCATTGCTTTAGCAAGAGCTTCCCATGCTTCTTTTTGTTCAACAGTAAGTGGGCGATTATGTTCCGGAGTACGCAAAGCACTAACTTCCATGATATGCTTGCTAATTGCATCTTCTGCAACTCTACCAGCAGCAATCATAGCAGCATAGTTAGGATCAATATTGTACTTACGACTAACACCGCCAGGATATGACATTACTAGGTGAGTTCCCTTTGGAAAAGCATCTAGCAAGTCGCTGTCATATTCTGATACTGGAACATAACGACGGCCCACTTTTTTGTAAAACACAGTTTTCACATAAGACCTTTTTGGTATCTCTCTTCAAGCTGTTGGCAATGAACACAAAGCATAACACCTGGGATAGCTTTGCGCCTTGCTTCGGGAATGTCTTCACCACACTCGGCGCACTCGCTTAGGCTTTCAAACTTGCGTTGTTCTGCTAGTTTTTCCTGCACTTTGCTTAGGGCACCCATGTGTAGTTGTAGGGAACGAATCTGCGCAACTTCGGCTTCTTCTTCGTTGTTGTATTCAAAATTTTCTAAATCATTCATGGCTCTATTATAACTCCATTAAGGGGACTGGTCAACTGAAACGCAAACAAAACTCCGTCCACCTCTTTGGAGTAATGTGTGCTGTAATACTTATTACATAACCATAAGAAATTGGATCTACGGTTATATGGAAAGTAGGATCAATGCTATGAGCCATAACCCAAGCACCCTTTTCTGTTTTTTGCCATTCGACAATAGGAACTGCTGCATACAACTCCGGATCTTCAACATCAGACATTCTCATGCCGTCTACATGCCTGCGTTCATAGACTTCGTTGTTGACCACAATGCACTTTAGCTTAGACGGCATATTTGAGTGCAAAGAAAGTTCCCCATTTATCTTGGTAAAAGTGAAACTCTGCCCTGCTAGGTTCCACTGCTTCATACCCATCATT
>JACCEC012007410.1_pt1 | contig 18350 bp, 20 predicted proteins | sample 7450121 | NCBI WGS metagenome assembly JACCEC01 (sample SAMN15323455, study PRJNA562643) | freshwater metagenome | isolation source: river surface water | place: USA:Blue River Watershed | collected 2017-08-18 | reverse complement strand
AACTTAATGAAAACTTTACTTGATGCAAACAAAGATTTTGTTGAGATGTCGACAAAAAAGAAGTATGCCGTTGATGAACTGAATGCCCCTAAGGAAGCAGCGCAAACTAACGTTACGAATAATAACTTGATCATATCCACCGCGGATCTTTTAAAAATGATTAAGGGTGATAAAACACAATGATGAATGATGGGTATCTTGGCAATCAACACTTAAAGAAAAGTGGAACAGAAATAGAATGGACGCCAGATCTTTTAAAAGAATATATGAAATGCGCAGAAGATCCTGTTTATTTTGCAAAGAAATATATTAAGATCGTTCACGTTGATAGGGGTCTAATACCCTTTGAGATGTATCCATATCAAGAAGAGATTGCGACAAAGATAACAAATAATCGTCGTGTAGCAGTTCTTACGGCTCGTCAGTCTGGAAAAACAACTACTGCGGTCGCAGTGATACTTCATTATATTTTGTTTAATGAATTTAAAACTGTTGCTATTCTAGCGAATAAAGGTGACTCTGCTAGAGAAGTTTTAAGCCGCGTTCAGCTTGCATACGAAGCTCTTCCACGATGGCTTCAGCAGGGCGTTGAGGAATGGAACAAAGGTAACATCACATTGGAAAATGGATGTAAGATCTATGCTGGAACTACTTCTTCATCTGCTATCCGTGGTAAGTCAATCGCGTTTCTATATCTAGATGAGGTCGCGTTCATCGAAGGGTATGATGAATTCTTTGCTTCGGTATATCCAACCATTTCATCAGGTGAGGAAACTAAGCTTCTAATGACCTCTACACCAAATGGTTTAAACCACTTTTGGAAGACTTGTAAAGGTGCCGAAGAAGGTAAGAATGGATATGAATTTGTTAAGGTAATGTGGAACGATGTTCCTGGCAGAGGCGAAAAGTGGAAGCAAGAAACCTTAGAAGCTCTTGATTTTGACGAAGAGAAGTTTAAACAGGAATATTGCTGTGAATTTGTTGGTAGTTCTGGAACACTTATATCCGGATCTAAATTAAAGGAACTAGACGATGTAAATCCTATTATGGAGTCCGAAGGTATACGCCAGTTTAAAAGGGCAGAACCAAATAGAGTATATGCTATGACTGTCGATGTGTCAAGGGGAAAGGGTTTAGATTATTCTACATTCACCGTGTTTGATGTTACGGCTATGCCATACGAACAGGTTTGTGTATTTAGAGACAACTTAATCGGGCCCGTGGATTTTGCATCCATCATTTATAGAATTGGAAAGATGTATAATGAAGCAAGTATACTAGTTGAGATAAATGATATAGGTTCTCAAGTATCAGATACTTTGCTCATGGATTTTGGTTATGAAAATCTTTTATCGACCGAAAACGCTGGCAGAAGCGGTAAACAAATTTCCGGTGGTTTTAGCGGAAGATCTACTGATACTGGTATAAGAACTACTAAGAGTGTAAAAGCAATAGGATGTTCCATACTTAAATTGTTGATAGAACAAAATCAGTTGATAATAAAAGACATAAATACAATAAACGAATTAAAGAGATTTTCCAGAAGAGGAGGATCTTATGAAGCAGAATCTGGGTCTCATGATGATATGGTAATGAACCTTGTGATATTCGCTTGGCTTACAGATCAGAATTATTTTAAAGAAATAACTGATATAAATACTTTATTAAAGCTGAGAGAAAGAACTGAAGAACAAATAGAAGAAAATCTTCTTCCCTTTGGATTTATAGATGATGGTAGAGATGAACCGGGGCCAATATACGTTTCTTCGAACAATTGGTAAAGATATCTTAAAACATAAAAATTATAAATAGAATAAGATTTAAATGTATTGAATAATCTTATCTATAAACAAAGGAGAAAAATATGGTTTTTTCTGTAAGTCCATCCGTTACGATTCGTGAGATCGACGCTACAGCAAGTATTCCAGCTATTACAACTCCTCCAGCGGCTATAGCTGGAGTATTTCGCTGGGGTCCTGTAAATGAAAGAATATTAGTTACATCAGAGAATGAGTTAGCTTCTAGATTTGGAAAGCCAACAGATTTTAATGCTGAAACCTTTTTTACCGCGGCAGACTTTCTTGCGTATTCAAATTCCTTGTACGTGACTAGAGTAACAAGCGCAGACGCAAATACTGCTTCTGGTACTTATTTTAACGCTAAATATCCTGGCGTTCTTGGAAACTCTATAGAAGTAAGTTATGTAACGAGCTCAGAATCATTTAGTGAAACACTATTTGATGAAAATCTCATACTTAACTTCGGTACACAAGATGAAATCCTAATCGGAACAAATACCTTTACGATCCTAACAACAGAAGATCTTGGTTCAGTTCTAAATAATGGCGACATCATTCGAGTTGGTACCGATGAAATCGGTTATCAGAATATGATCGTTGATACATATACAATTACCACCGCTATTGATGATAACGGAACTGCAAACACTGCAGACGATTTCACTGTATACACCTATGTAATTAACTTTAAGAATAGATATTCTCTACCAGAAACATCATACTTAAATCTTACATACACTCGTTACTGGGGACTTTCATATCTATTTAGCGGCGCACCAGAAACCGGTAAGATGCATATCGTAGTTACTGATAGGGATGGTGTCATTAGCGGTGTCTCTGATACTGTTCTTGAAGTTTATGAAAACGTATCTCGTGACCCAACGGCTCAATTATCTGATGGAACAAATAACTATTATGCCAACGTCATAGAAAATAATTCTTCTTGGGTTATAACAGATGATGTACAGGTATTAGATAGCGCGTCCAACACGTTCGGATATGAAAACTTATCTGGCGGAAGCGATGGCAGCAACGAATCTTCAATTCCTTTTGGAAAACTAGCTGAAGGTTTCGATCTCTATAGAGATGCTGCAGAGATTGATATTTCCTTCATTCTTCAAGGAAAGGCAAACAGCGCTAACATTGGAAACTTTATCACACAGAATATAGCTGAAAGAAGAAAGGACTGCGTTGCATTCATTTCTCCAACTTTTGCGAGTGTGGTTACACCATCTAACCCACAGACTAAAATGCTAAACGTAATAGCCTTTAGAAACCAAATTCAGTCGTCATCATATGCATTCATAGACTCTGGCTATAAGTATAGATATGATAAGTATAACGACGTTTATCGTTGGATTCCATTAAACGGTGATATGGCTGGTCTATGTTCACGTATAGATCCATGGGAATCTCCAGCAGGTTATAAGAGAGGAATTATAAAGAACGTTGTAAAACTAGCGTTCAACCCAAATAAAGAGCAAAGAGATCAACTTTATGGACGCGATATCAATCCAGTCATATCTCAAGTTGGTCAAGGTGTTCTTCTATTTGGTGATAAGACAGCTCTTGGAACTGCAACTGGTAGCGCTTTCACTCGTATAAATGTACGCCGCTTGTTCATTACTCTAGAAAAAGCAATCGCAACAACTGCGTCGTCATTCCTCTTTGACTTCAACGATGAATTCACTCAGACTCAGTTCAGAAACCTTGTTGAACCATTCTTAAGAGATATTCAAGGAAGAAGAGGTATCATTGACTTTAGAGTTATATCAGACTCATCTGTAAATACTCCTGACGTTATTGATAGAAATATGTTCAAAGGTAATATTTTTGTTAAGCCTTCTAGAACCATTAACTTCATCGAACTTACATTTGTTGCTACAAGAACTGGTGTTGAATTTGATGAAATTATTGGTCAGGCTCTTTAATAAATAAAGATATAAAAGGAGTTAAAACAGATGGCATTTTCTATAAACCAATTTAAATCACAACTAGTAGGAGGGGGCGCACGCGGCGCCCTCTTCCAAGTACAAATCACAAACCCAATCCTTGGCGCCGCTGATTTTAAAATACCATTCATGGTAAAAGCTGCAGAAATACCAGAATCAACAACGGGTGTCGTTGGAGTTCCATACTTCGGCAGAATAGTAAAGTATGGTGGCGATAGACAATTTGGACCTTGGACTGTTACTGTAATAAACGACGAAGATTTTGCTGTTAGAAACGCAATGGAGTCTTGGTCAAACGCTATCAACTCTCATATTACAAACTTTAGAACTACTCCATTTGATTACAAAGCTCAGGCCCAAGTAACTCAATATGGAAAAGATGGTTCTGTTTTAAGAGAGTATACATTTGAAGGATTGTTCCCAACTAATATTGCTCCAATTGGTCTTGCTTGGGCAGATCAAGATACTATCGAAGAATTTACTGTTACTTTTGAATATGATCTATGGAGAATATCCGGCGGAATTACTGGCAATTCTACTACTTAATCTAAAAGAAGGAATATACTATGAGACTCTTTGGCTTTGAGATTAAGCGAGAACAAGACGAACCTAAGAACCAACCGGTTTCTTTTGCAGAACCATTAAATGACGATGGCGCATTAACCGTAGGAGGCGTAGTTGGCGGCTCCTACGGAATGCTATTGGATCTAGAGGGTTCTGCAAAATCAGAAGCAGAATTGGTAACTCGCTATCGTGCTATGACAGTCAACCCAGAAATTCAACAAGCAGTTGACGAAATAGTTAATGAAGCAATAAGTATAGATTCTCACGATAAAGTTGTTAACATCATTCTTGATGATGTGGCTGTTCCAGACAAAGTAAAAGAAAAAATATCAGAAGAATTCGAAAACATTTTAAGACTACTTGACTTCTCAAATAATGGATATGAAATATTCTATAAATTCTATGTAGATGGTAGATTAAATTATCATGTTATCATCGATGAAAAAGAGCTTAAAAAAGGAATTGTAGAATTAAGATATTTAGATCCGCGTAAGATACGTCTTATAAGAGAGATGCAGTCAGAGTCATTAAAGGAACAAGGTACTAACGTATCAGTAAAAAAGATCAAAAAAGAATACTATATGTATTCTGAAAATGGTTTTGGCGCATCAAAAGTTGCTAATTTTTCTGGGTCTGTAACAGGATTGAGAATTGCAAAAGATACTGTGATACGCGTTACATCCGGTCTTTTGAATGAAAACAATTCAGTTATTCTTTCTCATTTACATAAATCTATTAAAGCACTAAACCAATTAAGAATTCTTGAAGATGCTACTGTCATTTATACTATGACGAGAGCACCAGAAAGAAGAATATTTTATGTAGACGTTGGTAACCTTCCTAAAGCAAAAGCTGAACAATATCTTCACGATATGATGGCGCGTCATAAGAATAGAGTTACATACGACCCATCAACAGGTGAGATACGTGATGATCGCAAGATGATGACTATGACTGAAGACTATTGGTTCCCACGTAGAGAAGGTAACCGATCAACGGAAGTTGACACCTTGAATGCTGGTGCCGGGCTTGGCGAAGATCGCAACCTACCTTACTTTCAAACAAAACTATACAAATCTCTCAATGTTCCAGTAGCAAGACTTCAACCAGAGACTATGTATTCCTTTGGGAGAACGTCTGAAGTTACTAGAGAAGAATTGAAGTTTGCAAAGTTTATCAAGCGTCTACGTGCTCGTTTCTCAATTCTATTTGATAGATGTTTAGAAAGACAACTTGTTCTAAAGGGCGTGATCTCTCCGGACGAATGGAAAGACATACAGAATAAGATTCGTTATGACTTTATGAAGGATAACTATTTTGAAGAGCTTAAAGAAGCTGAGATCCTTCGTGAAAAGCTATCTACACTTAGAGATATCGAAGAACACGTTGGAAAATACTTCTCAAGAGAATGGATTATAAAGAATGTTCTCTATATGTCTGACGAACAGTGGAAAGAAATTCAAAAGCAGATAAAAAAAGAAGCTTCAGAAGAACCTCCAGTGCCTGAAGATGAAGCTCCACCGATCGATCAATCGATGCAACAAGCGCCTCCACAGGATCAAACAACTTCAACAGAATCGGACGAGAGCTTAACCATTATAAATAGGAAAAAGCTCAAACCTCAAAGAAGGATTCAAAGATGAAAACTTTCAGAAAACTTGTTTCGGAAATTTCACAACCAAACTCAGAAGATGAATTAAACTTTAAAGAAAAGCATATTATAGAACCTATTGATCATACGGTTGCTCCAGAGAGCACATTCTCCGGTAATGTTGATAAAGACGATATCGATGGCATGAAGCGTTATCGCAAGAATAAAAGACTTGCAGATTATCAAAGACCAGACGATGAAGATGTTTATGAAGCAGTGACTCTTAAGAGAGATGTTCCTGGACAAGAAGATGATGATGTTGATAACGATGGCGACGCTGATATGACAGATGCACAATATAAGTACCGCCGTCACGCTCAAGTTAAACTGCATAAAATTGATGAAGAAACTTTTGTAATTCCGGAAGAAATTCTTGCTACTGAAAAAAATGCTTTCCATACTGCGGCTGCAAATGCTCACGCTGCTGGCAAAAAGCACTTTGCATTTGCTGGAAAGAAATACCCAGTAACAATGTCAAAAGATGCGGCAAAAACATTCGCTGGTAAAGGTAAAGGTCTTGCCGAAAAAGTCGACGAACCATATGCAGTTGGAATGGCGCAGGCAATGAAATCAACAGGGGATAAACCACCTCTTGAAAAGAAAACAATTCGTCTTGCTCATAAGATTGCTAAGGGAATTGAAAAGAACGAAGCAATGGATCCAGTTGGCAAAGAAGATGATGACATCAATAACGATGGTAAAGTCACGAAGCACGATAAGTATCTTCACAACCGTCGTAAGGCAATTTCCGCTTCTATTAGAGCAAAGATTAAAGAAGGTTTTGGCGCAGTTACAGCCGCTGGTGGAGACTATGATAAAGAAGATTCTCACCAGAAGTATAAGAAATCAAATGCTACGAAGAAGGAAGATGTTGCTCTATCTCGTAATGGCAAAGGCACGAAAGTCTTTGCCGGAAAAACAAACGCGTCTCAGATTGGTGAAGACCTTGACGAAGCAGACGCAGTTGTAACACATAAGTGGTATTCAGTTAAGAACTGGAAAGATGGGAGCGATCACTTCGATAACCTCGATGATCATCTAGGTGGTCATGGTTATAAGCATGCAGCCCTTGGTAACACAGCTCGCAATAGACCAGATCATCATATCGGTATTCCAGTAAAGGCAAAGAATGCTATTGCTTATATGGACAAGCATGCAAAACCTATTACTGAAGAAGCTGAACAGATTGATGAAGCTCCTGGAAAGAGAGTTTCATCGGCGTATCGCATGACAGTACCACTCAAGGATGGTCAAGTTCATCCTGACCATATTGAAAAGATCAACGATCTAAAGGCAAAGGTACGCGCTGATAATGCCAAAGAAGGAACTAAGAACAAGGTAGTTCTTCAAGGCCGCCTTGGTAAAGATAGCCCAAACGCTTCAAAGTATAGAAGCAAATTCACTGGTAAGAGCTTCCCAGGTTCGCATCAGCGCATTAAGCTCGGTGATGCAAGCCATGCCGATGTATATGTTCGCGAAGAAGTCGAAGAACTTGACGAGCTTTCAAAGAAGACCCTTGGTTCATATGTTAAGAAGGCTGGTGGCACGTCATTGAATAGTGCTGGTGCTCATATGGCTGATTATGGTGCTAACAGCAATCAGAAATCTTTCAAAAAGGGCATCAACAGAGCAAAAGGTGTTATGCGTGCAGCTGATCGTCTTACAAAAGAAGAAGTCGAAGAACTCGACGAGCTTTCAAAAGCCACTCTAACCTCTTATGCAATCAAAGCTCACCGTAGGGGTGATATGGCTGCTCGCATGAGTAAGTCTGGCGCCGATAAAGATATGGCAAACTATGCAAATAAGCGCTTCCAAGGTGTTCAGACTGCGATTAAAAAGCTTGGGGAAGCAGAAGAGCTAGATGAGTTAGACAAAAAGACTCTTGGCTCATACGTTCGTAGAGCAAGTGTAGACGCATACCGTAGAGGTCAGGATGTTGAAATGCATTCTACCTCCAGAGGGCGTGCATCAAGTTACGGCTCAGCAATGCGTCATGGTGAGTTAGAAAACAAAGGTAGAAGAAAAGCAAACAACAGAATCGTTGGTATTGACAGAGCAACTCAGCGTCTTACAAAAGAAGAAGTTGAGATCAATGAAGAAACTGGATATAAAGTATCATCCGAAAAATCTCAATTCGGTGGACATAGAGCTCATCTAGTTAATCCAGAAGGTAAGACATCGTATCTTGGCAACACTGCATACAAGACTCCTAAACACGCAAAGGGTGAAGCTCAAGTTTATCACGATACTTACTTTCACACTACAGGTATTAAAGCGAATGACTACGGTGCTAGCAAAGCTGTAGCAGCATATCGTGCAAAAAATAAAGAGCATATATATGTAAAGGAAGAAGCTGATCTTAACGAAGCATTTAATGCAGGCTCTTTAAAACTAAACGATGGTTCATCAATCTCTTTGAAAACCGAAGATGCGAAAGTTTTAAATAAGCTTATGAGCAGTCTTAAAACTGAAAATAAAGCTAAAATGATGAATATTGCTATGGCCAACAAAAATGGTTTTAACGAAATTCTTAGCTTTGCAAGAGAGGCAATATAAATGGTAGATATAGTTCTTAAATTAGTTGGACAAGAAGTTTCAGTTACAACTGCTAGTACTGTAAATAGCTCTATTTTATTTCGTGTATATACACCTTCAGGTGGATCTGCTGCATTAATCACCGTGAAAGATTCTGGCGGTAATACAATTGGATCTATGACACAGCCAGCTGGATTTGTAGAGATAATGGAAAAGAGGGCAACTGACACAGTTGAGGCAAACACTGCTATTAAATGTACACCGGTTGCATACAAATAAATTAAAATTCATTATCTTATAAATAAAAATAAAAGGAAAAAAGATATGAAGTTAATCACAGAAGTTTACGATGAAGATTGTTCTGTTCTAACAGAATCATCTGAAGATGGTAAAAAGGGATACTTTATTGAAGGTATCTTTATGCAGGGCGATATAAAGAATCGCAACGGTAGAATATATCCTGCAGAAATATTAGAAAAAGAAATGAAGCGTTATAACGATCAATTCATTAAAACTAAGAGAGCACTCGGCGAGCTTGGTCATCCAAATGGACCACAGATTAATGGTGATAGAGTTTCACATCTTATAACAGAAATGAAGAGAGATGGATCTAATTTCGTAGGTAAAGCAAAGATTCTTTCTACACCTATGGGAGAAATTGTAAAGACATTTATTGATGAAGGCGTAAAAGTTGGAGTTTCAACTAGAGGTCTTGGTTCTGTAAAGGCAACAAAAGAAGGCATAATGGAAGTACAGGATGATTTCCATTTAGCTACTGTAGATATCGTTACAGATCCTTCAGGACCTAACTGTTTTGTAAATGGAATCATGGAAAACACCGAGTATTATTATGACATTGCGTCCGCAAGTTGGAGAGTAGCTGAGAGACTTGAGGAAACTGTTATAGAACTTAAGAAAGAAGTTTCTTCAAGAAATCCTATTGATGAATCAAAGGCTCTTAGAATATTTGAAAACTTCATAGCTTCATTAAAATGATAAAGAAATTTACATTTTTATAAATAAACTATGAGATAAACTAGAATCCAATAAAAAGGAGATTAAAATGTCAGAAAAAGATTTACAAGAGTTCAAAGCTGATCACAGCGGCGGCGATGTTGTAAAAGGAGCTGAGGTTCCAGATCCAGTGACACCAGCCGGCGGAGAAGTAAAGAAGCGCAAGGCTGATGTAAATAAGTCTGTAGATCCAGTTGCAGATACATTAGGAAAAGCATCAGGTGTTACTCCAGAAGTAAAAGAAGATGTAGAAGCTACAGAATCATTTGCTTCTCTATTTGAAGGAATGGAACTTTCCGAAGAATTTAAGGGTAAGCTTTCATTAGTATTCGAAGCCGCTGTTCACGAGGCTGCTACTGCAAAGACAGCAGAAATCGCTGCTTCTCTTGAAGAAGAGTTTGCAGTAAAGCTTGAAGAATCAGTTTCAGAAGCAATGGAAGAAGTTGTAGAAAATCTTAACAACTATCTTGACTACATTGTGTCAGAGTGGATGGAAGAGAATGCTGTAGCTATTGAAACCGGTATTAAGGTTCAGATGGCAGAATCTTTCATGGAAGGTCTTAAGGAACTATTCTATGAGCACAACGTAGAAATCGATGAAGAAACTATTGATGTTGTTGCAGATCTTGAAGAAGAGATTGCATCTCTTAAAGAAGAAGTAAATAAAACAATCAATGCGAACATCGAGCTTTCTGAAACAGTCGCAAAGCTTGAAGCAGGCCGCGTTTTCGACGAACTATCCGAGGGTCTAACAACTTCTCAAAAAGAAAGATTCCGCGTACTTTCTGAGAAACTAGATTGCGCAGATCTAGATTCATATACATCAGATCTTAACACTCTAAAGGAATCATTCTTCAAGACTAAAGAACCAGTTCTAACTGAGTCAGTAGTTGATGAAGAAGAAAACGAAATCATTCTTGAGGAAACCGCTCCTAAGAAGGTTTCACCATACGACTCCGTTAATGCGATCGTAGCAGCTTTAAACTCTAAGAATTTCAAGTGAAAATAATAAAATTATAAATATATCTATAGAAGATAACAACAATAAGGAGAGACAAAAATGAGTCTATCAAATCGCGATTTAGTTGCAAAGTGGGGCCCAATCCTTGAGCACACAAACTTTGCTTCTATCAAGGACGAACACAGAAAGTCAACAACTGCAACTATCCTAGAGAACACCGAAAAAGCTCTTCGCGAAGATAGAACTGCAGTTTCTCTTTCTTCACTTCTAATGGAAACACCAACAAACAACGCTGGTGGATATGGCGCAACAGGCTTCAGCTCCTCAGCTGACGCAGCTGGTCCAGTTGCTGGTTACGACCCAGTTCTTATCAGCCTCGTTCGTCGTTCCATGCCAAATCTTATCGCATACGATATTGCCGGTGTTCAGCCAATGACTGGCCCAACCGGACTTATCTTCGCTATGCGTTCTAAGTACGGCGCAGCTAACAGCCAATCTGAAGCTTTCTATAGCGAAGCAGACACCGATTTCTCTGGTACTGGTACACACACAACTGGAGGTACTGGTACTGCATCTACTGCAAACACCGGAACCGGTATGTCAACAGCAACTGCTGAAGCACTAGGTACAACTGGTGGTCAGTTCGCAGAGATGGCATTCTCAATCGAGAAAGTTGCTGTAGAAGCTAAGAGCCGCGCGCTAAAAGCAGAATACACCACTGAACTTGCACAAGACCTAAAGGCAGTTCATGGTCTAGACGCTGAAACAGAACTTGCAAACATTCTTTCTTCTGAGATTCTCGTAGAGATCAACAGAGAAGTTGTTCGCACAATCTATAACTCAGCTGTAACTGGTGCTGCTAATACTTCTTCACCAGGTACATTCGACCTTGACGTTGACGCAAACGGCCGTTGGTCAGTTGAAAAGTTCAAAGGACTTATGTTCCAAATTGAGCGCGAAGCTAACCAGATTGCAAAAGACACCAGAAGAGGCAAGGGTAACATCGTTATCTGTTCTTCTGACGTAGCTTCTGCTCTTCAGATGGCTGGTGTTCTTGACTACACCCCAGCTCTAAACAGCAACGCTCTAAACGTTGACGATACCGGAAACACCTTCGCAGGCGTTCTAAACGGTCGTTATCGCGTTTACATCGACCCATATGCTGGTGGTAACTATCTAGTAGTAGGTTATAAGGGTTCCTCATCCTTCGATGCTGGCCTCTTCTACTGCCCATACGTTCCACTACAGATGGTACGCGCAATTGGGGAAGACAGCTTCCAGCCAAAGATCGGCTTCAAAACCCGTTACGGCATGGTTGCTAACCCATTCGCTCGTGGAGCTTATAACTTCGCAGCACCAGGTCTCGGTGTTATCGAAAGCAATACCAACAAGTACTACAGAAGAGTACTCGTTACAAACCTTCTCTAATAATAAAAGAGCCCGGAAACAACCGGGCCCTTCTACTAACTTGGCGGATCTTCGGGTCCGCCATTTTTATTTAAAAGTATAGTCTGAGACATATAAACAGAAAACTTTTCAATATCTGTTTTTAAATTGAATATAGGTATATTTTTGTCTTTTGCTATCCTCATTGCTTGCCCAGTACCACCACTTGCTTTACCATCCTTCGTCCAACAAAGAACAAATTCTACTGGAGTATTCAAATCTTTTCCTAGAACTTGATATGAATTCCGAGACATGAATTTCCATCCAGCATCTGATAACGAATTTGATTTAGGATGGTACTTTCTAACTAATTCCGGGTTAAATGGTGGAACTAAATAACTACCTTCTCCGTGCAGTTTAACCAAACTGCTAATGTTTCGTTTATTGAAACCGTCCCAAGGTAGAAAGATCTGTCTATTAATAACCGCTCCTCTTTCAAAGGCAGCATCTGCACCATCAGCACCACCTGAATTACAAGTATAGCCAAGAGACGCTAATCTCTTGGCTATTGCAGTCATATGTAGACAAACATCATTAGGTGTTTCTCTAGAACCTATGCCTGCGTAATACTTCAATTCATACCCAGTGCTGCCTTATACATTTCAAGAATTGCTTCTTCTTCGGCAATCGCGTCTGCTTTCTTCTTTCTAAGAGCAACGATCTTCTTCATAATCTTGGTGTCATAACCACGACCCTTGGCTTCGGCCATGAGTTCTTTCTGTTGCTCCGTGACATCTTTCTTTTCAGATTCGAGCTGTTCGTAACGCTCAATAAACTGACGAAGCTCATCTGCTGTTACATTATAAGCATCATTCATATTTTTTCTCCTTTATCATTTCTTTAAGTTTAATTGCAGTTTCAATAGCAGTATTTAGACTCTCTCTATCGTTAGAGATAAAGATGCAATCCCATAGTTCGCTAAAAGTCAACCCGCTAAAAAACGCGTTTCCAAGCGTTGAAACTATATAGTTATAGTCATCAATAAAATAATCTTCTTTATCCTGCATTTTATCTCGAATACACCTTTACTTATGTAGTGGAAAATTTCCTAGTAGTGTTTTAGCGATAGTATCTGTTTCTTTGTTTGGTACGAACACGTACGCGCAGGTATCCAATGGAATGTAGTGAACAACCTCGCCATCAACGATAGGGTAGGTTGGATCGTGTACTACATTAGCAATATAACCCAGAGACTTAAAAATGTCAACTACTGAGTTGATCGGGCCCATTTTTGCTTCTAGAGTCAGAACGGTACCAAAACCTTGACGAGTAGAGTTTTCCCACTCGTTAAATCCATTCATAGTTGCAGTTTCAATGCCAGTATGTACACTCTTTGAGTTATACTCTTGCGCAAACCCGTGATAGTGATAAACGAAGGCATTTGAAGCGTGAGAACCCTGTGCAATTGCTTTACCTGGGTTCATAGATGCAATATCATTACGCATTAGAATATATAGAACTGCTGTCATTGATTTATCCACATAAAAAAACTTGCAAGCATCATAATTACTGCGTGAGTTGCAGCAACTACAGCGAAAACCGGGTAACCGATCAAACTAAAATTAAAACAAGAAACTAAGTACAAACCCGAAACTAAAAATGTCATTCCAGGACTTCTTTTTTCTTCTTTATGTTCTATGTTTTTACCAGAGAACACTATTGCTGCAGATAGCGTTTGCAGAACAATTAGAAGACCTAGCATAACCATCACTGCATATAACAGATGAGGTATTAAAAAATACTGATAAGAAAAGATAGCAACTAGTTGTATCGTAGCATTTATGAAACCAAAATTACTCATTAGTTATTCCTAATCAGAGGCTGCTTACGCAGCCTCTGCCATCTTTACTGCGAGGTTGAGCGCGTCAACCTTGCGTTTTGCGTTACCACCGAACCATGCCGAAGCAAGACGGCTATCGTTAGAGCGACCGAGCTCATGGTCGCAGAGGTAGGTAACTGCGTTGAGAGCCTGCCACCAGGAACCTTTTTGGAACTCTGCGCCTGGCTGAGTTTCAAGAACTTCCATCGCACGTTCTGCAGTAGGAGAAAGATCCTTATCTTCCTTTGTAGATTTCCCAAACACAGTTCCGAAGTAGTCCTTCAACTGAATAACGTTGCAATTCTTGGAGCCTAGGAATTCTGCGGCTTCTTTAAACGTTTCAGTTTTACGGTGAGAGATACCGAGCAGTTCTTTAACACGCTCAGCATTAAACTGAGAACGGTGGTTAACGCGAACAGCGGGCTGGCCTTTCTCGGCAAGAGCAATAGTAAGAGTGTTATTGCAAACTACGCGCTCGAGAACGAACCGCACGTCGATGGATTTACCGTATTGGTGAGGGTTAGAAAACAGCAAGTAACCCTTTACTTCATCACCACCGAAAAGGCTGAAGCCTTCACGAACGTCGGCAAGAGCCCAGACAAGGCGTCCATCCTTAAGAGAACCGGCAGTGTCCATCATCATATCTCCCATTGACACAAAGTCAGTGAAGAATTCGAAGGCTTCGGAGTTTTGAACCGGGTTCCAACCAGGACCAACCTGAGTCAGAATTTTGCCATCAGTTTCACGAATGAGAGACTGCTGACCAGTCGGAATTCGCTTGCCGTTGAACTCAATGAAGGAGTCAACCTTCTGAACGTTCCAATCGAGACCGGCGGCCTTCATCATTTCTAGCGGTGTCATGTCATCTTCAACAGGAACACCGAGACCGTGCCACGGTTTACCTTTGGAAATACGGTATGCCATCTGAGCTTGACCGTCGATCATTTCGAGCATGTGAGCCATTCTTTAAACCTTTCAGAGTTTGTTTTGATATCGAACTATTTTAGTATACGCTGATTCTAAACGAATGTCAACTCATTTTGTGAGTTGAAGTGGTTCTTCGATGCCAGTTTCGAAAGCTTCATCCGCCCTCGCTGTAGAAACAATTTTAAATTCTTCAAGATTGATCTTCGGATAGCCAGCAACACTCATCCACGTACCCTGCCAGAAGCTTCCAAGGGCAGTCTCGTATACACGTTTCTGATCCGTTAGTTTTGTCTGTGCTGCAGTAAATTCATTACGGCCGGCCTCAATCATGCGCTGAAGCTGAATATATACGGTAGAATCAATCTGAGGATTCTGTTCCTGAATGAACTGAAATACAGCACGCGAACCATCGTCACCATAGCGGCCTTCAAGAGCAGCAGTAACTACGGCAGTAAGATCGTCACGCTGCATCGCAGGCACTTGAGCGGCCTCTGCGATCTTGTTACCATACTGTGCAAGGATATTACGATTATTTTCATACGTAGCCTTGAGGCTTTGCTCGAGTCTGTTTCCGGTATTGTATGCGGACACATAACTAATTCCACCGATAGCAACCATTCCAAAGATGGCTACTGCTGCAACAGACGCGACTAGTGTTCCAGTATTCATTTTTATCTCCTTAGAAAGGGTTGTTTGGATTTGAGAAATATAGAGTTGTAAGTGGAGTTACTACTAAAAGAATGATAGCAACAATTACGAACAGCCATGTTGGTGGAGGAATGTCCTCTGCGAGGTATGCAAAATCTTCCATGCTTTGTTGTTCGTAGTGAGTTTCAACTGACTTTTTAATAATATCATTGATTCGCGTTTTGTCAACTACTTTAAGATTCATAATCTCATCACGAATTTCGATATCTACAAGATCGTTCTTACTCCATGACCTTACGTCCACCCAATTAATACTATCACCTTGTACACCAATCGTTACAACAACGTCATTGATGTTATGAGCATCCCATGCCTGGGCAAGTCTTTCAGCCCAATCCGGCGTACCGCCGACTACGTTAATGATCACGTTTGCACCAGTTTTACGAATATCCGAGTTTAGTTTAGCAACTTCTTTGTTCCATTGTTCTACGAAACTTGAGTTTCCTGGAGTTCCAAAGTAAATCACTCGGCGAATGTTATAGTAATCATAGACCTTTGGATACGCGATAGGTGGAACATCCTCATACTTTTGATTAAACAGTGTATCAGCTGCACCCTTGATATAGTTTGTGTAGCTCTCAGTAATTGACACAGGATCGTTCAGTTTGATCATAGCAAATCTTGGAGGAGTAGTAGCACCCTGCGCGTCTACACGATCAATCTCATACGAAATATTGATATCTGTAGCTACAAAGTAGCGGCGTTCCCACGGAAACACTGAGCGGTATTGAGTCTTATACTTCGGTGTACAAGTTCTCTTATTATTGATAGTCGTACAAGTTTCACCATCCCTAACAGAGCGTGTATCTTGGTTTGTACAAAAACTATCCTGCCAGTCACTCCACATTTGATTACAGGATTGCTTTTTTGGAGTTAGGGCAGACACCACACCGTTAACAATCTTTGTATCACGCGTTTGATATTCACTAGCAGCCAGTGTTAGCATCAACAATACTACGCTAGTGATGACTGCTTGAAACCCCATTTCAGTTAACGAGAATTCATGCTTAAAAATGATTTTTGCGATTGCGATCCAAACTAGTAGAGGGATAACGAAAAGCGCGAGATAATACATGTTATAGGTCCTTTAGTGTGTCAATTCAGAAGTCATTGGAATATTATCCATCATATAATGAGTATATTTCCCAAATCCTTGTTTGATGAGATCTTCTACTTTAACATATTTTGTTTGAGCGTCTACCTCAGCAATTTTATATTCATAGGTTTCTTCTTTATTGAAGAGATCCATGTACTCTTCAGCATCTTCGCGCTTTTCGAAGCTAAATACTTTTGTAAATCCAAAGATATCATTCTTTGCAAATAGCGCGATCTGTTTATAAGAGCCAATGAACACTCCTAGAGTTTCTTCTATAATAATATATCTCATGCGATTATGCTATCCAAATAATGAAGCAGAAATAAAGATTAGAACAAGAATTACTACCAAAGCAAAAAAACCGCCACCGTCATTATTTGTTTTTCTAGAAGTTTTTCTAGAAGTCGGCCATTTGAATGGTTTTGGTTTCGGTGTTTTAGGTGCTTTATATGGTTTAAATTTTACTGGTTTTGCTTCTTTTACAACTGACGTTTTTAGTTTAGGTGTCTTTGGTGGTTTTGGATGCTTAACTGGCTTATACTTGGATACTAACGTTTTACTCTGTCGAACTACATATCCATCACCAGTTTTTCTAGTGGTGGTTTGAACCACAGATCCGTTAGAATTCCTTGTAAATGCAACTCTTGAAGAAGTTCCAGTACTATGTGAAGTTGTTGTTTTTACGCCTCCACCCTGCTTTTGCGTGGTAGTTCGTTTAACTCCGGTAGCACTGGTAGAACTTCTTTTCCTATAACCACTTGCCATTAAGCAGCTTCCTTTACTTTAAACCATTCTGGAATATCACGCTTAGTCCAAGCCATTTTAAACCTGTCCTGCTTGGTCTGATAGAACATTCGATATGATTTAACTGGATCGTTTGGATACATACATTCTGGGTTTGACTTCATAGCAAGTGGTTGCTGTGTAAGATGACTGACTGGAATGTTGCGAGGAAGCCACTTGAGCTTCTCACGAAGGAGTGCATCGGTGGCATGAACCTTTCCATATCGATATGTGTATTCGTCGCAGAGAGCAGAGAAATGTACCCAGTGCCATGTATAGTTATTATTCGACTTCATGGTCCATACAGTACATGGATGGTTCATATGAACAGCTTTGTAAAGAACTTGTTCACGATCGTCCGGTAGAATCCAAGCTTTTACATTCGTCTTACCAGATTTTGATGGTGCTTTAACAAGTTTGCCGTCAAGCATACGATGCGCAGTCGATAGCATCTGAGCACTCTCAACAATCATCTTAACTACGTGTTTGTCACACTGCAACTGTGCAGCTTTAACTGGATCTTTATCTAAAATAAACAAATTCATTTGTGATGTACCTGATTTACTCCTAGAAGGCCTAGCTGAACAGATTTAATATGGTTACAAGCTTCTGTCAACCTTTTCTTGCAGTTACAAGAAAAGCCTTCGTTATGGATTTCTACTTGACAATTTCTGAACAGCCATACCATTCCTATGAGATGGCTGTTCTCTGTCGAGATGCTACGATGATTAAAATATGGCATCAGTCCAGACGCGATCCAGCGTATGCTTTAAAGCCGTTTTCACGAAGAACTGTGGCAAACGCTCGAGCATAAGCTTCCTTCTTCTGCATGGACTGATTATAGGCAGAGACCCAGAGCTGGTGAGTTTTTTGATAATCATTCTTACGAAAGCCGAAACGTTCAAGCAGCTTACGCTCTTCTTTACCGGCTTTTGTGTTACCTTTGTTCGCTGGATAAACATCTACCCAAGCAAACCCACAGACACCATCGGCAACATAGTAAGTCGGCTTAGAATAGTCGATCTTGTTAGAAAAGAGAGAAGTTTCTTGACCAACGATCATCGGTACAACTTCAAGCTTTTCAACCGCAGCTTT
>JACCEC011518807.1_pt1 | contig 18350 bp, 16 predicted proteins | sample 7450121 | NCBI WGS metagenome assembly JACCEC01 (sample SAMN15323455, study PRJNA562643) | freshwater metagenome | isolation source: river surface water | place: USA:Blue River Watershed | collected 2017-08-18 | reverse complement strand
TCATTTTGACGAAGATGAGGCCTTCGGGTCCTTCGACCATTGCGCCGAGGAGGGCGTAGTTTTCCATGGGGGTCATGGCACCACCGGGCATTCCGCTCTGAAAAACTCCTTCGGTTGAAACGAGATGCACTTTTTTTCCACCGAGCGAGGTTTCTTCGACTTTCCCGTTATCGGGTTTTTTATCGAACTGGTTCAGCCAGCGTTGAGCATTTTCTTGAACGCCGCCGCCCGAGCCTTGGCCGAAGTGGAAGAACACGATTTCAGCGGCTTTGAGGTCGCCTTTTGAGGGGACGGCCAGTTGGGCTTTCCGCATCATGGAGGCGACTTGAACCCATTTCCAGTCGGCTGGGCGTTCAAAGCTCAATCCGCCGACGTCGAAGGATTTGGGACCTTCCTGAGCGTGTGCGAAGGGAGCTGCAACGAGTGCAGCGACGACGGGGAACATGCGGGCTGAATAGTTCATGGTGAAGAGGTTGTTTCGGGAAAAAGGATACGGCAAGTGCGATGACGGCTCACTTGAGGGCTTTGACGAACGGTTTGCCGATGTTGCCCGAGGGTTCGTTCATCCGGAGGGCTGCGCTGAGGGTGGGAGCGATGTCGGTGATGTTGAACGGATCTGCGTAGCGTCCGGGTTTGAAAGCGCGTCCATGAAAAGCGACGGGGATGTGCGTGTCGTAGCTATAGGGCGCGCCGTGGGTGGTGCCGCTGCGGCCGCCTCCGGGGAGAATGAAGGGTTTGAGCACGAGGACGATGTCACCGCCGCGTTCGGCGTTGTAGCCGTTGAGGATTCGTTCGCCGAGTGCGCCGGGGGCGCGACCGTCCAGCAACTGGTTTCGCGTGAAGATAGATTGGAAGCGTCCGGTGGAGAGGGCCCATTCACGGATGAAGAGGTTTACGTCTTCGAGTGAGATTCGTTGTGCGGCGAGTTCGCGGTGATTGTAGAAGAGGTGTCCGTCGTAGAATTTTGGGGAGAGGAGGATACGTGGGGTTTGGAAACGTTGGGAGAGTGCTTTTAAGAGGTCGGCCATGAGGCCTGAGGGCGGGGCGGTGACGGGCTTTTCGCCCTCCTCGAATTTTGAAGGCTCCTTCTTTTCGGGTGCGCTGGCGGATGTGGAGGGGGGTGCTGAAGCGGTGGTTGTTGAGGTGGAGGGCGATGTTGAATCTTTCGCCGGTACTGCGGGTGCGGTGGGTTTCAAGTCAGCGAGATCGGCTCTTCCTCCTTGGAATCCGTTGGCGACGGCGAACTCGGGTACGGGTGCGACTCCGTGGTCGGCGGTGAGCACCATGGTGACGTTGTTGAGGCCGATTCGTTGGTCGAGGAACTTGAAGAGGCGTTCGAGTTCGAGGTCGAGTCGCAGGATGATGTCCTGCACTTCCTGCGAGTAGGGGCCGAAGATGTGTCCGCAGGCGTCGGTGGACGAGAAGGAGATGGAGAGGAAGTCGGTGGTGCCGGGGCGTCCGAGTTGTTCACCGTCGATGGCTGCCTCTGCGAGTTCGCGGAGGAGGGTGTTTCCAAAAGGCGTGGGGACGATGGTTTCGAGGCCTTCGGTGGGTGAGGGTTTGATGACGTGGTCGAAGGTGGATGTTTTTTCTCCGGCGAGTTTTCCTTCTCCGACGGAGGTGTCGGACCATGGGTAAGCGGATTCTGGGAGGAGTCGTTTCCAGACTTGTCCGACGTAGGAGGCGGGGAGTTGTCGGTTGTTGAAGCGGGTGAGCCAGTCTGGGAGGGCGTTACGGTACCAGGTGCTGGTGACGAAGTGGCCGTTTGATGAATCGAGCCAGTAGGCGCCATCAGCGTTTCGGCCGGCGGGGAGGATGGCGCCACGGTCTTTCAGGGAGATGCCGACGACTTTCGAGCGGAACCGGAGCCGCATTTCGTCGGAGAGGGTTGAGCCGATGAAGTTTTTTGGGGAGCGCTTTCCGGAAGAGGCGCTTTTGACGCCGACGCCGGAGACATCGGGGTCGCTGACGCAGTTGATGGATTTGCCGCTTTTTTTGTCGAACCAGTCGTTTCCAACGATGCCGTGGGTGGCTGGGGTTGCGCCGCTGAGGAACGAGGCGTGTCCGGGTCCGGTGACGGTGGGGGCGTAGTCGTACTGGGCGAAGGTCATGAATGCTCCGCGGTCGGTGAAGGTTCGGAAGCCGCCTGGTGAGAAATGGTTGTGGAAGCGTTCGAGGTAATCGTAACGGAGTTGGTCTACGAGTAAGGCTACGACCAAGCGAGGTGGGGCGTCTTGAGGCGGGGTGGTTTGGGCGGTTGCTGGCAGGGAGAGCGAGGCGGTAGCGCTGGCGACGAGGGAGAGGAGCGAGAGGCGAGTCATGGGGGATGGGGTATTGGTGGTGGGTAAGCTTAGCGACCTTCTGCGGCCCAGCGTTTCATCTGGGTGATATTTTGTTGAACAGGAGACGGTGGGTCGTCGGGGCTTGGCTTGCGTTTGCCGAGGTAGACGGCCATGTCGCTGTCATACATGGCGTCGGATTCTGGCCCTTTGTCGTGGCTGTCGCGCATCCACTGATGGAGGGTATCGCGGTGAGCTGAAAGGGCTTTGGAGTATTCGGGTTGGTCTGCGAGATTGTTCACCTGCCAAGGGTCTTTGATCCAGTCGTACAGTTCTTCGGCAGGGCGTTCGGGGGCGAAGAGGAGAGATTCTTGGAGCGGCGAGAGAGCGTTTGATTCATGCAACGCTCTGATTTTTTGAATGATGGGTTTGCCATCTTTGTAAGCGTTTGGTTGGAGGTGAGGTCGTTTTGGGTGAAAGTTTTTGATGTAGAGAAAACGGTCTGAGCGGACGCTGCGAAGGCGCTCGACTGTTTCGTCGCAGCGATCGCGTGCGGCGAACACGTGGGTGCGTGGTTTGTAATCCGTTGCGAAAACGTCTTTTCCCTGCATGGCGGGTGGAATGGCGATGCCGGCTGCGGCAAGGGAGATGGCGGCCATGTCGATGTGTTCGATGAGATCGGCGCGTTCTTTCCCAGCGGGAATGCTGGGGCCGCGTACGATGAAGGGGATGTGCGTTCCTTCGTTGTATAGGAACTGTTTACCTCTGGCGTGGCTGATGCCGTGATCGGTCATGAAAATGACGACGGTGTTGTCACGAAGCCCTTCGGTATCGAGTCGTTTGAGGACGGATCCAACGTGGTGGTCTGTGAGGCGGACGGAGTCTAGGTAGGCGTGCCAGTCTTGAATGATGAGTGGGTCAGCGGGGTAGTAGGGGGGGAGGCGAAAGGAGTTTGGGTTGAGGGTCGAGCCGAGGATTGATTCTGCTCTGTGCGTGAGATTTTGAGCGGCGTTGGGCCCACCTTCGCGGAGTTTTCCGCCGTGCAGTTGGACCTGCATGAAGAAGGGTTGACCGTCCTTGCGCGTGGACCAGTCGGGACCGTCGTAAAGGGGAGAGTCCCAGTCGAAGTTGTAGTCCGTTTTGCCGAGTGCGGATCGTCCGTTGCGGAGGGGGAGACCGGCGTGGTCGAGGCTGGGGAGGCCGCTTCCGATGCAGGTGTGGTAGCCTGCTTTTTTGAAGAGGTCTGGCACGGGTGATACGCCGTCGGGCAGACGGATTCGCAACTCGCCACGTCCACTGCGGTGGTGATGGGAACCGATGGTGGTTTGGTACATCCCTGTGATCATGGCGGACCGGGAGGGGGAGCAGACGGGGGCGGTGATGAAGGCGTGTTTGAAACGGGTGCCTTCGCTGGCGAGCCGGTCGACGTTTGGGGTTTGGAGGGCGGTTTCTCCGTAGCAGGAGAAGTGGGGGGACATGTCGTCGACGACGAACCAGACGATGTTGGGTCGAGGGGGGTGGGTTTTGCCGCTGGCGTCGCTCGCGTTAGTTTGGGGGCTTCCCGACAGTGCGGCGAGGGCGATGGCGTGCAGGAACCAGCGGATGAGTGAGTGATACTCCGAGGCTGACGTGCGCTGCATGGTTGTGGGGATTAGGGGGTTTTCTTAGGTCCGATGCGGTAGAGGGTGGAATCGCTTCGGATGTAGAGGGCGCCGTTTCCAATGGAGGGAGTGCCGATGACGGTGTCTTTGAGGTCGAGGGTTGAGACGACGTTGCCTTCTGGGGCGGTTGTATCGACGGTTTGCACGAGTCCTTTTTCGTTTACGAGGTAGAGGAAATCTCCGGCGGCGACGGGGGAAGCGCTGTAGGGTCCGGTGGTGCGGAGTTGCCACGATTTTTCGCCATCGGCGGCGCGGGAACGCTTAAGGATTCCGGCATTATTGAGGGTGTAGATGCTGTCTTTGAGGAGGACGGGGCTCACGGTAGAGCTTTGCATCTGGTTATTTTGCCAAGTGGATTCTGGTTCCTGACCTGCTTGAGCGGGTTTGAGGGCGGTGGTGCCTTTTGTTGGGACGAAGAGCAGGGATTTGGTTGCGGTGAGCGAGGACATGGAGGATCCGCCGCCTTCAAAGGTCCACTTTGTCTTGCCGGAGTCGGGGTCGACGAGGGTGACGCCGGAGTTGGACATGAGGGCGATGCCTCCGTCGAAGGAGACGGGCGTGGTCCAGTTGGACACTTTTGGGCGATCGAGTTTCCAGCGGTTCGAGCCATCGGCTGGGTTGAGTCCGATGGTGAAGGATTCGCTATCATTTTCGACGGGGAACACGACGGTATTCCCTGCGAAGATGAGGGAAGATGCCATTCCTAAGCTGTTGCTGGCGTTTGGATAATCGCGGGTGAGTCCACGGTACCACAGGAGGTTGCCTTCGAGGTCGAGCGCGACGACATCATTGGATGAAAAGGCGGCGAAAATATGTTTTCCGTCGCTGCAGGGAGAGGAGGTGGCGACCCCGATTTTTGGATGGGTCATGGTTCGTCCGGTCGCCCAGAACTGGCGTTCCCAGATTTTTTCGCCTGAGTCTGCGTTGAGGCAGAGGACGTGGAGGCGGTCTTGTTCGGGGCCACTGGATGCGGTGATGAACAATTTGTTGCCGAGGAGGATGGGACTGGAGATGCCTCGGCCTGGGAGGCTTTTTTTCCAAGCGATGCTGGTTTCAGAGAGCGCGGTGGGCAGTTCGGGTTCGGGCGAGACGCCGGTGCCGGCGGGTCCTCGGAACTGGAGCCAGTCGGCGGCGAGGGTGGAGGCGAGGGGGGTGAGGAGAGCGGCGAGGGAGAGGCGGAAGGGAGTCATGGTTCGGGCGGAGTGAGTGGGCGGAATGAAGGGGTTACTTTTTCTTGGGCGCCTTGGTTTCGGTGGGGCGCGGGGGGCGGTCTGTGGCGAGGATGGCAGTACCGGTGCTGTCGCAGACGCGGAGTTGGAACTCCCATTCTTTGGTCCAGTCTTTCACGTCGGCGTTTTGGCAGAGTTTGATGAGGAGGGTATTGGGGCCTTTGTTAAGGGAGACGTTCATTCGGTATTGGTCGATGCGGGCTCCTCGGTGGTATTCGTCACGGCTGAAGAGGAGTTTGCCGTTGAGCCAGAGTTTCCAACCGTTCTTGCAACCGAGGCGCAGTTCTGCGGGGCCGGCGATGGGGCTATTGAACACGGTGGTGGCGTATCCGGTGACTTCTTTGAGTTCTCCGAGGGGTTTGTTCAGATCGACTTTTCCGTAGTCCTGTCCTGTGGCGGTTTCCTGCCATTTGACTTTGCCATTTTTGCCGTCGTATTCGGCGTCGAAGTGGAGTTCGGTTTCGGGTGGGAAGGGTTTATCGAATCCGGCGAGGTTGGTGTTGTCGAAGGGGCCGATGACTTTCCAGTGGGTGAGGAAGCCGAAATGTTTGGGGAGATCGACGTCTTCACCGAGGGCGCGGAGTTCGGTGGTGATGGCGTCGATTTGTTTTTGGTCGCGTGCGGCATCGAGCGCGGTTCGGAACGCTTTGATTGTTTGAGGTTTGTCGGGATTCGATTTGAGAGCTTCGGCGGATTTGATGAGGAGTTCGACGGCGTCGTGTCGGAGTTCGACGCTGGGATCGTTGGCGAAGGAGGGGACGAGGTGCGCGGTTTCTTCGGGGGCGACGCGGAGGAGGATTTCGTAGGCGAGGCGTCGAGCGCGCGGGTGATTTTTGGTGTTGGCGAGGAAGGCGTTGAGTTCGCGAGCGGGGATGGTGGCGTTGGAGGCGAGGGTTCGGTCGACGATGGTGTCGATGGCGGAGCGGAGATAGTTGGCGGCGAGGTCGTTTGCTTCGCTGATGGCGGAGAGGAGTTCGGGGATTCGGGAGGCGGGCGATTTTGAGAGAGTGGCGAGGGCGGTTTTGGCGGTGGGGTTGTTGAGCGCTTCGGGGCCGACGGCGAGGAGGGGTGTGATGTCGGGCGCGGTTTCGCTTATGGCGCTGAGGGGGAGGCTGAGTGCGGCGAGGGCGACGATATTGGCGGGGTTGAGGAGGGGGGACTGAGTGAGGCGCATGATGATTTGGGTTGGTGCGATTTTCGGGCCATGCGGGAGTTGCGCACCTGATTTCTTTCGCCTGATGGGCTTTGGGGGAGTAGGTTTAAGGAATGTCAAGTGACGCAACATTGAGCGAAGCGGGAACATCGCGACGACTTTCTTTCCCCTTGGGGCTTTTTGGTTTGCCGGAGTTGACGGAGTTTGATGTGACTCCGTTTGAGGGAGGGGCACCGTTTTTGAGTATGACGTCGGTAGGGGAGGATCCGGTGGAGTTTGTGGTGGTGGATCCGGTGGAGATTGACCCTGAGTATCGAGTGGAGTTGAGAGAGGAGGATGCGGATCGTTTGGGGATAGGGGTTGGAGGGGAGGCTCGTGCGATGGCGATTGTGACGATTCGTTCGCATTCGCCGCAGTTTGCGACGGTGAATTTGGCGGGGCCGATTGTGACAAATCCGGCGACGGGACGGTCTGCGCAGGTGATTTTGGCTAACTCGGCGAACTACTCGACGCACCATGTGTTGGTGGATGAGCGGTCGACGGGGTCGGTGGCGGGTGAAGTTTAAACTGCTTGGGCCATGCTCGTTTTAAGCCGCAAAGAGGGGGAGAGCGTGATGATTGGGGATCAGATTCGCGTGACGGTGACGCGGATTGATGCGGATGCGGTGAAGCTTGGGTTCACGGCGCCGTCCAAGACGTTGATTTATCGGGACGAGATTTACCGGGAGATTAAGCAAGCGAACCGAGAGGCGTTACGGCGACCGGCGGAGGGGGCGGGGGTTCCGGCCTTGCGGATTGATCGAAAGGCTGGGGGGCGGTTGGTGGATTCGGGAGACGTTGAGTCGCGGATAGCTTCGGTTGAGGGGGATTTGGTGGTGAGTGCGCCGGAGGATTCGCAGGCGGGTGTTGGGCTGGAAAACTCCGAGACTTAGGGGTTGCAGACTGGTTTTTTTTTAGGCAGTTTGCCTAATCCCAAGGCGGTTGGAATTTCGGGTTGAGGTTCCTCTGCGCAGGCGCAGCGCCGGGACAACTAAGTGAGATTGAAGAGATTGAAAAACGTATGAACGTAGACGCAGGACAACGGAGAGGCGCAGAACCGATTGCATCTGAAAAAGTGGCCCACGAGAGAAAAGTGTTCTTTCTGGATTTGAAGGAGAACGATCGCGGTCGTTTCCTTAAGATTACGGAGGACGTTGGTGGGCGTCGCGACACGATTATGTTGCCGGCACCGGCATTCAAAGAGTTTGTGGAAGCGTTGCAGAGACTGATTGATTTCGAGGGTCGACTGTAGGCTGAGGCAGATTGCTTTTTGAGAAAGCCGCTCTGAAAAGGGCGGCTTTTTTGTGCTTTGCGAAGGCTCGCGTGTCTTTGTTTTTGAGGGGCAGGGGTTTTGAGGTGGGTGGGTCTGTCGGGAACGGTTGAGCAGATGGCAGGGGTTTTGCGTTGGGTGAGGGTAGGATGAGTTCATTCCCTTTTGTTTCCACGCGTACGGAGTTGAGGCGGCGTCAGGTTTTACGGGCGTCTGGTCTGGCGTTGGCGTTACCGCTGTTGGAGTCGATGTCGCGAGTGTTTGGGAAAACGGGTTTGGAAGATGTGCCACGTCGGATGGTTGCGTTGGAGACGAACATGGGGATTATGCCGCAGTTCTTTTTTCCGGAGCGCGGTGGGATGGATTACGAGGCGACGCCTTATTTGAGTCGGTTGAAGGAGCATCGCGGGGCGATGACGGTTTTTTCTGGGGTGAGTTTGCCAGGGGTGACGGGTGGGCATGCTGCGGAGAAGTGTTTTTTGACGGGGACGCCGCATCCCGAGCGGGGCGGATTTCGCAATGGGGTATCATTGGACCAGGTGGCGGCGGAACAGATTGGGAATCGGACGCGGTTTCCTTCGCTGGTGCTTGCGATGAGCAATGAGGGTGGGCGCACGTTGAGTTACACGCGGAGTGGGGCACCGATTTCGGCTGACTACAAGCCGCGGGCGGTTTTTCAGAAGTTGTTTGTGCAGGGGAAGCCTGAGGAGGTGGAGGCGAGCAAGGAGGCGTTGCGTCAGGGTCGGAGCATGATGGATTTTTTGGGGGACCAAACGCGGCGTTTGCATGCGGTGGTTTCGCGGGATGACCGGGCGCGGTTGGACCAGTATTTCACTTCGGTACGCGAGTTGGAGCAGCGTTTGCATGGCGCGCAGGAGTGGGAGGATCGGCCGAAGCCGGTGGTTGGGGTGAAGGCGCCGGAGGACAACGATGACGCGCGCGAGTTTGTGTTACGCACGCGGTTGACGTTGGATGTGGTGCGGTTGGCGTTGGAAACGGACTCGACGCGGTTGGTGACGTTGTTTGTGGATACAGTTGTGATTCACAATATTACGCATCATGGAAATCGTCCGGAGGTGGTTGCGGAGTTGCGGGAGAAGGAGGAGGGGCAGTTGGATGTGTTGAACGGTTTTTTGACGGGGTTGAGGGGGGTGAGTGAGGGTGGGCAATCGTTGTTGGATCGGACGATGGTGTTGTACGGCACGTGTATGGGGAGCGCGAACTCCCACAGCAATGTGAACTTGCCGGTGTTATTGGCGGGTGGCGGATTTCGCCATGGGGCGCATCTGGCTTTTGATACGAAGTCTAACTATCCGCTGACCAATCTGTATTTGAGTATGCTGCATCGATTGGGGGTTGAAGTGCCTGAGTTTTCGACGAGTCGGGGGACGATGAGTGGGTTGGAGATGATTTCTTAATGGGCTGGTTATGAGAGAGATTTTCTCTGGAGTTTGGTTGGTGTGTGTCGTGATTTTTGGATGGGAGGGTGGGGTTTTTGGGGCGCCCACGGGGTTTCTGGAGAAGCACTGTGTGGAGTGTCACGATGCGGAGACCAAGAAGGGAGGGTTGGATTTGGAGCAACTCCAGCGTGCGCCGATGGATTTGGATGCGGTGGTGAGTTGGACGCGGGTATTTGATCGGATTGAGACGGGAGAGATGCCGCCGCAGAAAAAAGTGCGTCCTGAATCGATCTCGAAAACGTTGTATTTGAAACAGTTGAGTGAGGTGATTTTGAAGGCGGAGGCGGGGATGTCTAAGGGGATGGAGCGGCGTGGATTGCGGAGATTAACTCGGACGGAGTACGAGAACACGGTACGGGACCTGTTTGAGATGCCGGGCGCATTGTTGCAGAGTTTACTTCCTGCTGACGGAACGGCGCATGGGTTCGACAAGAATGCCGATGCGCTGGATATTTCGCATGTCAATCTGGCGAAGTATGTTGAGGCGGCGGATCACGTTATGGATTTGGCGATTGTGATGCGTCCTCAAGCGCCTCCGGTGGAGAGGGTCAGGCTCTCGCTCGCGGGAAACTACCAAGCGAACATCATGTTGATGGGTGGGGATGCGATGTTGATGAAGGAGGGGGCTGTGCATCCGGTGGTGCCGCCGGCGGGTGTGTATCCTCATGTGGAGCAGGGGTCGCATGAGCGGCTGGGTTTGTTTGACGGGAAGGACGCGAGCGTTGCGGTATTTCGGCACGAGGATGATTCGTGGAATGCTTATTTCCAGAGGTTTGCGTCAATTCATCCTGGGATGTATCGGGTTCGCGCGTCGTTTTGGAGTATGCAATGGGATAAGGGGAAGGTGCTTCCGTCGCGAGGCACTGAAGCCGCGCGCCTTTCGATTGTGCATTTCAATGAGAATGGTCGTGGCGGGGGGCATCCGAGCACGGTGCTTGGGTACTTTGACGCGCCTTCGTTGGTACCGATGGAGCACGGCTTTGATGTCTGGCTTAATCCGCGCGAGAGTTTTGGATTTAACACCGCGTCACTGGCGCATGTGGTGTTGTATCGAGTTGGAACGTGGGGGCAGGTGGACCGAACCATGGGGTATACGGGGCCGTGCGTGGTGAGTGATTGGCTTGAGGTGGAAGGGCCTATTCATTCGGTGTGGCCGCCGGTTTCGCATCGCGTCCTTTTCGGCGAAACCCCGATGGAGAAGTTTGATCCAAGGGCGAAGGTTGGTCCTCGGATGCCTTCTCGGAAGCCGGAGAAGCAGGAGATTATTGGAGCGCGGAATCGTCCAGACGGTGTGGGGGTGAACTGGACGGTGGTTGCTGAGAATCCGGAGGTTGAGGGGAGGAAGCTTTTGAAGACTTTTTTGCCGAGACTGTTTCGTCGGCCGGTTGCGGAGGAGGTGGTCGAGGATTATGTAGGTCGGTTACGCGAGCGGTTAGGGGCGGGCGATGGGTTTGAGTTGGCGATGCGGTCGGTGTACCGGGCAGCGATGTGTTCGCCGGATTTTCTGTATCACGTGGAGCCTGCGGGGGAGTTGGATGGTCCGGCGCTCGCGTGTCGGCTGTCGTATTTCATCTGGAACTCGCTACCGGATGCCGAGTTGATGCGAGTGGCGATGTCCGGAGGGTTGAAGGATGCGGCGGAGGTGCGTCGTCAGGTGGATCGCTTGTTGGCGGACCGGCGTTCGGAGCGGTTTGTGGAGGATTTCCTTGGGCAATGGCTGAAGTTGCGTGCGATTGGGGCGAACGATCCGGATAAGAAGTTGTATCCTGAGTTCAGTCCGTATTTGCAGGATTCGATGGTTGCGGAGACGCGCGCGTATTTTCGTGAGTTGTTGGATAAGGATTTGGATGCGTCGCACTTGGTGGCTTCAAACTTCCTGATGTTGAACGATAAGTTGGCGGCGGTTTACGGGGTGGAGGGAGTGGATGGTCCGCGTATTCGGCGGGTGGAGTTGCCGGCGGGCCATGTGCGAGGCGGGTTTCTGACGCAGGCGTCCTTGTTGAAGATTACGTCAAATGGCACGACGACCTCGCCGGTGCCTCGGGGAGCGTTTGTGATGGCGCGGCTATTGGGGCGTCCGCCTCAGGCGCCTCCGGCGGACGTACCGGCGGTGGAGCCTGATGTGCGTGGGGCGACGACGATTCGTGAGTTATTGGATAGGCATCGGAGCGATTCGAACTGTGCGGGGTGTCATGCATCGATTGATCCGGCGGGTTTTGCGTTGGAGGCGTTTGATGTGCTGGGGAACTTTCGGGAGCGGTATCGTTCGTTGGATGAGGGTGATGTGGCGCCTCGGGGAAGGATTGATTCGAAGATTGGGATTTCTTTTAAGTTGGGGCCGCGGGTGGATGCGTCGGGTAAGTGGTTGGACGGAACGATGTTTGAGGATGTGCGAGGACTTCGTGGGAGGCTTGCGTTGGAGCAGCGGGTGTTATTGGGCAACTTGGCTTCGCAGTTGGCGGTGTATGGGATGGGGCGTCCGCTCTCGTTTGCGGATCGGGAGGCGATGCGGGGTTTGGTGTTGGGGGTGGAGGAGAAGGGGGGCGGGGTGAGGACGTTGCTGCGCGAGTTGTGTGCGAGTGAGTTATTTAGAACCCATTGATGCAGGGGATGATGAAAAAGATTGGTTTGATGCTTTTTGTGGGTCTGTTTTTGGCTGGTGCGGCGTGGGCTGGGACAGTGGAGATGGTGTTGTACGGTTTGAGTGGGAGGGAGCGTGAGGAGGATTGGCGAGTGTTGGGAGAGGGGTTGGTGGAGAAGGGGGCGCGGGTGGAAAGCACGGATGCGGAGCGGGCGCGTGTGGTGATTTGGTACGATGAGGAGGTGTTGTTTCCGAAGCGGAGCGCGAAGGTGCGGTTGAGGGTTTCTGAGGTGGAGAAGCGCTTGGGGCAGTTGGTGCGGGAGGCGAGTATGGCGGCGTTTGATTTACGTTCGGTTTCTGCGGGTGGATGTGAGTCTGGGTATATTGCGCGTGAGCTCCGGATTGGGGTTTTGGACTGCAAGGGTTGCCGATATGGAGCCTACACCTTGGCGATGCGTGTGGAGGGGGTGGAGCGGGTTTGGGTGGATGCGGAGCGGGCGGTCTTGCGGTTTACGTACCATCCTGGGCGGGTGGAGCGGTTATACAGTGGCTTTTTTGAGCCGGAATGGATTGTGAGCGAGTTGGTGAAGAGTTCGTTGCGGAAGGGTCGGGTTGAGGTGCTCGACTGATGTGTGCGGAGCACGAGCGGGCACAAAAAAACCGAGCCTGACGATGCGGCTCGGTTTGGTTGAAGGTTGGTTGAAGGTTGATCGAAGGTTGGTTGAGGGCTGATTGGTATTTGCTGTGTGTGATGGGGCTCGTTTAGGAGCGCATGGGCATCATCACGTAGAGGAATGGGGATTCGACTTTCACGGCTGCAGCGCTCATTTCGTCGACGAGATCGATGTTGACCACCTCGTCGGGGAGTGCGCGGAGCGGGTCCATGACGAAGTCTGGGTTGAATGAGATGACCATGTCGCGGCCCTTGTAGTCGACGGTGAGTTCTTCGCGGGCTTCGCCGATATCGGTGGCGACGCTCGAGATGATCATGGTGTTTTTCGAGAGGGTGAACTTTACCGAGTGGTTGCGATCTGATTCGAGGAGGGAGACGCGGCGTAGGGCCTCGATGAACGGTTGGCGCTCGATTTTGACGCGTTCGCGCACTTCGGTGGGGATGACCTGTTTATAGTTCGGATAGGTGCCATCGACGCGTTTCGAGATGAGTCGGATGCTACCGATTTCGAGGCCGATGTTGGAATCGCTGACGAGGAGGCGCACGTCGCCTTCGTCGCCGATGAGGCGCGAGAGTTCGGACACGCATTTGAAGGGCATGATGAACTCGCACTCGTCGCTTTTGGGGAACTCGAGATCGATATCGGTCATTGCGAGGCGTCGTCCGTCAGTACCGACCACTGAGAGGCGATTTTCGCGGAAGGAGAAGAAGAGTCCATTGAGGACGTAGCGGGAATGGTCTGCTGAGACGGCGTAGGAGGTTTTCTTGATGGCGTCTCGCAGGGTGCCTTGCTTGATGGTGAAGATGCGTGTTTCGGCGAGGTTTGCGAGCGGGGGAAACTCGTCTTCTGGGAGGCCGTTGAGTTTGAAGGTGGCCTGTCCGCACTTGATGGTGGAGACATTACGCGAGTCGGTGTCGATGCGGACGTCGCTGGAGATGAGTTCGCGTGTGATTCCGAAGAGGCGTTTGGCGGGGATGGTGGTTCCGCCGCCGCGTTCGACGTCCGCCTCGAACACTACGGAGACGGACATATCGAGGTCGCTCGTGGTGAGGCGCACCTTATTTTCGTGCGCCTCGATTTTCACGTTCATGAGGATGGGGAGCGTGACCCGTGGGTTGACGACGTTCTGAACGGTTTGCAGAGCGGCGGCGAGAGTGTCTTTGGGAGCGGAGAAGCGCATAGCTGGAAAATCTCGTTACGTTTTACGGGATGGGAGGAGGCATTACACTTGAAAAATGAGAGTTGGGGGTGGGCCGTTTTTCGGATGGGCTTAGGTCTGGGCGTTTTTCAAGAGGAAAAGGTTGCGGCCGTAGAGGATAGGTAGGAAGAGATAGCCGAGGATGACGGGGAGTTTGTCGAGGTGGAGGGCGTAGATGAGGGAGATGAGGCTGCCCCAGAAACTGAGGTGCCAGAAGAGAGGGGGGACGACGACTTTTCGCTCTTTTTCTGAACGAAGCCATTGGACGACGAAGCGAAGACTGAAGACGGCGTTGCCGATGAGTCCGAATGCGGTCCACCAGCGTGATTCTATGAAGAGCCAAGGGAGGTGTGGGCCGAGGAGAGGTTCGAGAAGACCTGGGTTGGGTGATTCCATGGGTTTTGAGTTAGGGAATCATGATGACCATGCCGGGCTTGAGTTTTTTAGCGGCTTCGGGGTTGTGAAAGTTGGCGTTGAGAATCTGCATGTAGCGGCTTTTGTTGCCGTAGTATTTTATGGCGATCGACGCGAGGGTTTCGCCGTTTTGGATGGTGTGGGTACGAGCGCCGGCGGGGATTGGTTTTTGCGACAAGTCGCCGGATTTGGAGGCGGCGTTGGATTGCGGGGCGAGTTTGATTGCCTTGAGTTCGGCGTTTTCTTTGACGAGGTCGTTGACCTTATTCCGAAGGTTTGCGGCTTCGACTTGGGTGAGTGGGAGTCCTTGCCCGAGTTTTGCGACCAGTCGGTTGTGGCCTTCTTTTGCGATGTATTCGCGGCACTCTTTTGCGAACGGGCCCTCGGGGGCGAGGTCGAGTGCGCGTTGGAAATGGTGCATGGCGGCAACGGGATCTTTCCGTTGGTCGGCATGGATTTGCGCGAGTCGGTAATGAACTTCCGGTGCGCGTGGATGATCGCCGAGGGCGCCTTCGTATGCGGTGACGGCTCCGTTGAGGTCACCGGTCGTTTCGCGTTTCTTTGCGATTTCTAGTTGATGATTGGTGTCTTGGAAACCGGGTAGGCGTGAGCATGCGGGCAGGCAAAGCAAGGCGGCGAGGGCGAGGGCGAGGGAGGGGCGATCCATGGGTCAGCTCAGTTTCTTGATGCCTGCGTGTTCGACGGCACCGAGGATAGCTTTCGCGACTTCGACGCGCGCGAACCACTTGAAATTTGCAGGGATGACGCGCCAAGGGGCGTTTGCGGTGTTTGTTCGGAGCAACATTTCCTCAGCGGCTTGGTTGTGTTCGCTCCATTTGCGACGGTGTCTCCAATCTGCGTCGGTGATTTTCCAGTGCTTGTAGGGGTCGGCTTCGCGTCGCTTGAAGCGGTTGAGTTGCTCGTCCTTAGAAATGTGGAGATAGATTTTGACGAAGATGGCTCCGTCGTCGACGAGTTGCTTTTCGAAGCTGTTGATTTCCTCGTAGGCGCGCCGCCATTCACGTTCTTTTGCAAAGCCTTCGACTCGTTCAACGAGGACGCGTCCGTACCACGAGCGGTCGAAGATGGCGATGTGGCCGTAGGCGGGCAGGCGAGTCCAGAATCGGCGCAGGTAGTGGTGTTGGTACTCTTCCTCGGAGGGTTTTCCGATGGAGTGAACGCGATAGAGGCGGGGATCCAGGCGTTCGACGGTTCTCTTGATTGCGCCGCCTTTTCCGGCGGCGTCGGGGCCTTCGAAGACGGCGATGAGCGCCCGTTTTGATTCGGCGAGTGAGCGTTGGTAGCTCAGCAGTTTGAGTTGGGCATGTTTGAGGGCTGGCTTGTAGTCCTCTTCGTCCACGTGGGGATGTTCGAGGCTATCGAGGCGGCAGGTATTGTCCCAGGGTGTGCGGAGAAGTTCGGATGACATCGGGAAACACGAACCAGAAAACAACCTGATTGGTTTGAATCAAGTCCGGCCTCTGTTTGTCGACGAAATGTTGAGTTGTTTTATTGGGTGAGAGCTTTGGGTGAGAGCTTTGGGGTAGGGCGGTGGGTGAGGCGCCGCTGGCATGTTCGTTGCGCAGGTGTGCGTCATGCCGATTCATTTTCTACCGGGTTCATGCGAGGGTGTTGTCGGGGGTTTAATGTCTCGGAGAAGGGTTCTTGGGACGATTGCGGCCTCGGTGGCGGGTGGCGTTGTTTCTGAGGCGGCCTCGGTGGGCGGTTCGGGGGGGACGGAGGCGGTTGCCTTGCTTTCGGACACGCACATTGACGGGGATGTTTTGGCGACGGCGATGGGAACGAACATGGCGGACAACTTGACGCGTGTGGTGGCGGAGTTGCGACGGAGTGGGGGCGCTATTTCGCGGGTGATTGTGAACGGCGATTGCGCGTACAAGGTGGGGTTATCTTCGGACTATGCTGCCTTCACGCGACTGATTCAACCCCTTCGGGACGAGCGTATTCCTTTGCATGTGACCTTAGGAAATCATGATGACCGCGAGCAGTTTCGGAAGGTGGTGCGCGAGGGGCGTGAGACGAGGACAGGAGGTGTGGATAAAGAGTGCGCGTTGATTCGTGGGGGCGCGGTGGATTGGATTGTGATGGATTCTTGCACGAAGCCGGTGAGCGAGGGGCGGTTTGGGCAGCGCCAGTTGGAGTGGTTACGGGAGCGGTTGGATTCGGCTCCGACTCGGTCGGTGGTGATTGTGGGGCACCACAATCCGCGTGAGCCTTCCAGCAAGTACCCGCTTGAGGATACGGAGGAGTTTTTTTCGATTATTTTGCCGCGCAAGCAAGTGAAGGCCTATGTGTACGGGCACACGCATCGGTGGCAGGTGAGTCGGCATGAGAGTGGCCTACACTTGGTTAATCTGCCGCCGACGGCGTATGTGTTTGTGCAGGGCCGACCCAATGGATGGGTGAAGGCGGTTGCGTCGCAGGAAGGGATGGAGTTGGAGTTGCGGTGTGTGGACGACAAGCATCCGCAACACGGTGAGCGGGTATCGTTGCGTTGGCGTTCATGATGGCTCATGGCGGCGTCACAGGAATGTCGCGTGTTTGCGTTGGGTGTGACGCGTTCTGGATGGAGCGTGCTTCCCCATGCCAATCGAGTTTTCCTCGTTGCGAGGATGTCATGAGGTTGAAAAAACCTTTAATCGCAGGGGTTTCCTGCGTTCTGTGATGGCCGCTTCAGTTGTGTCGAACGTGCGTTCGGGCATTGGGGCGGAGGCGGGAATCGGCCAGCGTCCAGCCTTTGCGGGGGATCCGCATGTTTGGGCGCTTTTTGCGGACATTCACATTTCGGGGGATGTCACCCGTTCGGCTTTGGGGGTGAATATGGCGGACAACTTTCGGATGGCGGTGCGAGAGGTATTGGGGCGTGAGCGCCGGGTTGCTGGGGTTCTGATCAATGGCGACTGCGCGTTCCAGACGGGGCAGATCGGGGATTACCGCGTTCTTTGTGAGTTGCTCGAGCCATTGAGGGAGAGCGAGGTGCCGGTGCTTTTGACGTTGGGTAATCATGACGATCGCGACCATTTTCGGGATGCGATGTGTGAGACGGATCGGATGAGTTTGATGGAGCAACGCCATGTGGGTGTGATTCGGACTCCTCGCGTGAACTGGATTTTGGCTGATTCATCGACGCGTCCGGTGAGTGAGGGGCGGTTTGGGGCGACGCAACTCAGTTGGATGGCGTCTGTGCTTGATGCGGAGCCTGAAAAGCCGGCCATCATTTATGCTCATCACAACCCTGTGGATGAGATTGAGGAGTGGCCGTTGCAGGATACGGACGAGTTTTTCTCGATGGTGGCGCCTCGGAGACAGGTAAAGGCGTACGTGTTTGGGCATACGCATCGGTGGACTGTGACGCAGCATGCGTCGGGCATTCATTTGGTGAATCTTCCGTCGAGTGCTTACGTGTTGGATGAGGGCGAGCCGAGTGGGTGGGTTGAGGCTGAGGTTTTGGAAAATGGGATGTCGTTGGAGTTGCGGTGCTTGGCTGAGCATCGATTGCAGGGTCAGCGCTTGGCGCTGGAGTGGAGGTGACGGCACGAGACATGAATCGGCCGCTCGGCGTGGTCTGTTGGTTTGGGTTAGGGCGATACGCGTTGCCCCGTCCCTTTAGCGATTTAGGAATCTTCGCCCCTTTCGAAAGGCGTTGCCTGAGGCTGGTATCCGCAGCGATGTTAGAGCTGGAGAGGGGGCCGCTTTCCTGCGGGTTTTGACCGTTGCTCCAAGGGGGCGTCCGGCAACTGACCCTACTGCTGGGGGCGCGCGTATTACAGTTCCTTGAGGAAGATGCTGCGGATGCGGATGAGGGAAGGGGCTTCAGTCCATTCGCCGGCTTCTTTTTTTCCGTGGTGTTGAAATCCGATGGGGCCTTTGTCGGGGAGGTCGGGGATGAAGGCGTTATCGATGAGCTTTTCGCCGTTGAGGCTGACGGTGACGTGTTTCTTTAGGACTGTGATTTCAAAGCGGTTCCATGAGCCGACGGGTTTGTCGGCGCGTTTTTTTGGCGTCACGGCGGCCTTCAGTTCGGGGGAGGAAGCGGGATTTTTTCGGACGCCGTACATTTCGCCGGAGCCGACGGGCCAGTTCCAGATGTTGACCTGATGGCGTTCGCTTCCGTTGAGGAGGATGCCGGAGTCGGCATCGGGTCCGGGAAGGGTCACGGGTTTACCGTCTGCACCGAGTTTATCGGAACCATCGGGTTGAATGTCCCTGATGGTGGGGTTGTTGTATGGGGTCGCCTTGATTTTCCAATCGAGGATGAGGGTGTAGTTGGAGAACTCTTTTTCGGTCCACAGGTGTTTTTCGCCGGGGGCTTCGCTGAGGGCGTCGTAGTCGATTTCTCCGCCGGCGGCTTTCCAGTGGTTGTTGTCGCCT
>JACCEC010563432.1_pt1 | contig 18376 bp, 12 predicted proteins | sample 7450121 | NCBI WGS metagenome assembly JACCEC01 (sample SAMN15323455, study PRJNA562643) | freshwater metagenome | isolation source: river surface water | place: USA:Blue River Watershed | collected 2017-08-18 | reverse complement strand
TTTTTTCGTTTTTTCCTTTTACATTTTTTCGTGTAGATTTTGATTTTGGCTTTGAAGAATTAGAATTTACCATTTTTTTAAAATTTCAAAAAAGAAAAAAATTAATAAAAATTAGTCGTCAAATGCATTTTCATTTTCAGTTTCGATTTCTTTACTTTCTTTAACTGCATTTAGTGTTTTAGCATGTGAAACATAACGTGAGATAAACTGTTGAATTGTATTTAAAACAGAAGGAACTGATTTATCAAGACGAATGTGTTTTGGATAAAATCTCCAGTATCCTTCTTCATTTACATGAATACCAAAAGAAACTACAGCACCTGTTGGGGGTACATAAAAACCAGTTTGTGCAGGAATTGTTTTAAATGTAACTAATTCTTTATTTCCGAGGTACATAAGTTTCCACAAACGTGCACGTAAGGTAATAATAGGTTCTACAAAGAAATATACAGATGCATTTACAGGTAATGTATATTTTGCACAAGGTGATTTAGGATGTATAATATTTTCATCCGAAGTTGATTGTACAAATATAATACCATTTTCAGGATGATAAGGAAAACATTCTGATGCTGATACAACAGTTTCAATATCTTGTCCAGAATGATAAGGAATTGTAAGTTTACGTACGATATTATACGAATTCATTAAAATACTTTGATCTTCCATTGAAATTTTATCAAGATGTAATGGACCAATATCTGATAATAAAACATTTACATGCATACGTGTACGTGTATCTAACACACGACAAACATCAAATACAAAAGGTGTTAAACTACCGGTATTTTCAATTTTTTGTCGAAGATCATTTGATAATGGAAAAGGCATAATTTGAACAGATGGTACATGTAAAATACGTTTATTACGACATACTGTGAAAAAATGAACAACTTTTTCAACACGATCGTATACACCTACGAATATTTCACGTTCTCCTTCGGGTTTTTTCGAAACATACACTGTTCCATTTCCATGTGTTTCCGAAATCATTTCATTTGGTAACATAAAACGAAATCTTGGTTCTTGATAAGGAAGTGTATGATAATTTTCTAAATTTTCCACATAAGGGAACGCATGATTAATAAGAGCTTTATTTACTTGTTGTTGGAAGAAGTTCATTTTTTTTTACAACAATTGTGTTGATTTTATTTTTTTTTGTTTAATGTTTTTCAATCAAAAAAAAGTTTTACTTTTGAACGAAAAAATTTCAATGTTTTATCATTGTTTTTTTATTTTTTTAACATCCGAAATTCATCCGAAAAACAAAAGATGTCGTGTGTATCATGTGGATCTATATCATTTCGTATTGAAGACGAATGTTACATCATATGTAATGATTGCGGAGAACAATGCGGAGAAATTTCACAAACGAACGAATACGAAACAGATGCAAAAAGATTTGGTGGAACACTTGTAGATGCTGAAGATCCTATTAAAACAAATGGGAGTGGTAATCAAGTTTTTACAGATGTTTCATTACCATTCGAAGCACCTTCAAAAACATCTATGGGTTCTACATCTATTGATGATCCAAATGTACGTAGAGAACAACAAGAATTATCGAAAAAGAGACAAATACGTTTTGTTATGCAACAACTTGTACAACCTTTATGTGGTTTTGGTTTTAATGATCAACGTGTGTTTTCGTGTGTAGAACGTATGTTAAATGAATTATATTTATATCATTCTGGAGATGAATTAAATGAAGATGACCACGATCATGACCATGATCATGACAACGGTAATGGTAATAACAATGGTCCCACAAAAACGAAAATGAAAATGGATGATCCCGATTCATCTGACGAATCAGATAATGATAATGATGATAACGATTCATCAGATGAAGATGGTGATGATAATTATGATAATCCAGATAATTCAACACCTGTAAAAAAACGTAAAATCCAACGTGGTTTAAAAAATCGTGGATTACGTAAGAAAGCAATATTTATTTATATTGTAAAACGTATAATATTACATTTTCTACCTCAGTATGATGAAAATCGTTATGACCATGAAGTTGTTATACCATATTGTTGTAATGTAAAATTAGCAAAAATACAGAAGTATATACAAGAATATGGTATTCCTGTGTTTCGTAAGTATTTTTCTGCATTTGATTCACATTATGAAGATGATCAAGAACGTCATATAATATGTGAAGTATTTCGTGTATTACATTGTATTCATAAGAAAGGTGTGTATTCAGAAGTATTCGTAAAAAATCCTGAGTTAACTGAAATATTTAATGCGACGGTGTTAATATTATTCAATCCGATTGTAGAATCTTATTTACAAAGTTGGGATTTTTCAACACGTTTAGGTGTAATTGCATGTCATTTAGGTTATACAAATCCGGAAGAAATCGTACAATTTATGCAAGAATGTGAAATGCAAACTGTCAAACCCCCAACTATTAAATCAAAATTACGTACACCAATTCTTTTAACATTATTCGAAAACATACGTAAAAATTCTTCACATTGGGATTCTGTTTTTACATCTTTTTTTTCGAAAATTTAAATTTAAATATGATTTGTGTTGTGTGTGTGTTTCAAATATTCACGAGCTAAATAATTCCTTAATTTTGGATTTTGTGACAAAACATGTTTATTTTTTTTAATCATACGAATAATTTTATTTTTTCTGCGACCGAAATTATTACTATTACTTCTTTTCAATGCTTCTGATAAATCTTCAGTTTCGACATCATCATCTGAAATCAAAAAAGTGTTTTTTGCAATATCAGTACTATCGTCAGAATTTGATTCGAAAATATTATTACCATTATTATTATCATATGTGCCAGTATCATCATCACTACTGTTATTTGAAGAAAAAGAATCATCCAAATTAACAGGCTGTTTTCTTCTTCTTGTTTTTGTGGTTTTTTCTTTTAGCCTTCTTTCATTTTCTTTATACATTTCGAATACAGGATCAATAAAAGACAAGTTTCCAACACCATTTACAGGTTGTATTCCAAGTATTCTTAAGAATTCTACATACATATAATCGATTCTTTTACGATCTCCTAAAAAATAAGATTTTATTAAAACAAATTTACTCATTGGTGTTTTGTAGAATATATTTTCGAATGTTTGAGTTATTTCAGAACCTCCGAAAAGTTTTTTCGAGTTAATATAAGGAGCTGTGAAAGATGTCATAATATTTTCAATATCACCTGCTTGATTTTTTAATTTAGCATACACACTTCCTTCATTTTTTTCACGTTCTTTTTCAAAATTTTGATAAAGTATTTTTTGTTTTTCAAATTCGTTGTATGAATTTTGATATTTTTCAAGAATATCGTACCTTAAATTTTTAATATCGTTTGTATGATCATAATAAATATCGCACGATTTCAATAAATTTATAAATAAAACTTCATGTGAACCTGAATCAATATTAAAGATATCTTTCATATTCTTTGGTAAAAGTTCTGGAATATCTTTTTGTTCATCTTGATAAAATTTATTCATAATACGTAATAAATCAAGAGCTGAATAATTTTGTAATTTCCAATTATATGGCATACGTCTTCTCATACCTTCATTTGGTCCAAACCAAAATTTATTAATTTCTTTTTCATACCCTGCTGTTATAATGACAATTTTACCTCTATTTTTATCCATAAAATTGATAAATTCATTTATTGATTCAATACCATATTGATCAAAAGAATTTTCATCACTTGCACCACCTTTTGAAGATTGTGTTAATGCGTATGCTTCATCTAAGAAAAAAACACCTTCTAATGATGACACTAATTTAGTTCTCGTAATATTTGCAGTTTCACCAACATATTGTCCTACTAATGTTGATCTAGAATGTTGATCAAAATTATCTGTAACAAGAATACCTAATTCTTTTAATAATGTTCCTAAATTTTGTGCAATTGTTGTTTTTCCTGTACCTGCACCACCTGTTAATGAAAAATTTAAATATTTATTATGAAAAAATGATGGTGATCTCAAAAATGTAATAATAATATTTGCAACATTTACTTTTATATCTAAACGTGCATCTCCTGAAATATTTCGATTAAATTTAGAAATAATTTCGATAATTCTTGTTACAGATTCAACTTCATCATCTTTTTCTTTTAATTCTTCAATTTTAGATTTAATTGTTTCACATGTATTCCATTTTTTTTCACGTTCTTCATTTAATAATTTAAATTCAAAACGTAATTTTTCTTCTTCATCTGAACTTAGATCTGAGCTTAACAAAAGATTACTTGGAAAATTCCAAAAATCACATAAGCGTTCAATATTGTTTACATCCATTGTATATATATCAGAATAATGTGAATAGTTATGAAAAGTATCTTGTATTGGGAGAGGAATACGACCTTTGTATGAAAAAACATTTTGTGTTTTTTGTGAATTTCCTGAATAAAAATCAAACATTTTGTTTAAGTACGATGCAGCTGCAATCTGTGTGAATTCCGGAATTTCATAATCACTTACTTTAATAAATGTTCCAAAGTTCAACCTATTGTTAACTGACATGTCAATGGGAGTTTCAACAGAAGTTGTTGATAAGGGATGTTTATGATTGAATATTTCTTTTGTATCCTGTAACCATTTTTTTATCATAGATATCTTATTTTCAGCATTTTTATCTGAATTGTTTTCTCCGTTAATTTCTAATTCATCATAGTTTCGAATAAATTCTTCTGTTTTCAAATTGTCAACATCTGTGTCATCTATGTCAAAATCTTTTTGTGCAAGTTTTTCGATCGTTTCTTGAATAAAGTTTATAATTGTTTTCACATTTCTTTCTGTATCTGATTTTTCAAAACATTCTTGAGTAAAATCTGATAGTTTACCCTTTGTTGCTCCTGCGTTTTTGTATGCCTTTCCATCATATAAATTTAAAGTAGAATCTGTCCAATTTTTAGTCTCAGTTTGAGATTTCATTGCTTTTAGACTTATACTATTTTGTATTATTTGGCTATCATTATAAATCTTGACTATATTATTTCTAACATTAAATTTTGTTTCTTCTTTCTTTTTGTTTTCTGGAGACATGATAGTACTTGGAGATGGGATATATTGTTCTGTGTATAAATCACTTTCTTCAAACCCACGATTCAAGTAAAATTCTTTAGAAGGAATAAAATAATAACGTGCGGTGTTAATATTTACACCAATGTAAATGTCTCCATGTTTTTTATGAGTGAAACAGAATTCAACATATTTTATATCGAGTCCGTATGAACATCTTTTTTTTAACATTTCATATTGTCTTCTTTGTATTTTTTTATTTAACTCCATCATATCACTTGAATAAAATTCATATTTATATTGTAAACTTTCTTTTTTTGCTTTTATATATTTCCCAGACCCTTCGTTAGATCCTATATACAATATCATCTCTTCAAGAGGATTTCGGACATTTTGTAAACCATACATATATTCTTCCATTTTTTTATTTTTTTTTATTAAATGTGTATACACAAAATAAATAATAATTCAATCATGAGAAATCATACGTACATAAACAAATTAAACAAATTGCACGAAAAAAACAAATTATAAACAAATTGCATGAAAACATGTACGAAAATCATGTGTGTATAAACAAATTGCACGGAAAAAACAAATTATAAACAAAAATTGCATGATAAGTCATATGTATATAAATTAAGTATACGAAAAAAAACACAAAAATTAATTACGTGAAATAGTAGGAGATGTCTTACGATTACGTAAGATACCCGTAAGATATTGATCATTAATATATTTCCATCCTGTCCAGACATCGAAATCATTCAATGGACCCATACGTTGTGGTAATGATAATTCATTAATAAAGGATTCTTTATTACGTATACTACGTATTTGTGTATCTGTTTGACTTGAAGTACGTACAGCCATGAAAGTAGCTTCCATAACAGAACGTTCGATTGTATCTTCTGCTTTACCAGTATATTTGACGAATTCTTCCATCCATGTACGGAATATATCTTGATCATTAAGATATGCAAGTGTATGTGCTTCAACACGTTCACAAACAATTAAACCATCTTGTCTCCATTGTTTATGTTCTTTTAATAAAAGTGCGAGGTATGCAAGAATTAAAGTATTATCTGAATTTTCTTTATTTTTAATACGATCCTTTAATGTTGTATCTGCTTCAAATACATATTTCATTCCTTGATATTTTGGATCTAAAGGATTTTTAACGAATTTTGCTTCATGTGGAATATCACGTACTCTTCTTCTTGAACCACCATCATCGTTCGACATCGGAGGTAATTTATTTGCAGACACAACAATTTTCCATGTTTGATCAAAAGGACGTGATTGTCTTTCATGTAAATCACGACCAGTTTGTGGATCACCACCTGTTAAATTCTTGATAATTTGCATATTTAATGTTACTTTTCCATTACCTGGATCATTAATTTCTTGAAAAGATACATATCTTTTATTTTTAATTGCCATTAATGCAGAATTTGCACTATTTGCAGATTCACGTCCATTTGTTAATAAACTAGGATGTCCAACAACAGCGTACTCACCAAGTACTTTTAAATTAAGTAAATCGATTGTACTCTTACCATTTGCACCTGTTTGTGCGGAATTCATACCAGTATAAAAATGAATAAATTCATCAGGACACCTTGCAGTTAATAAACTTGCATGAAAACGTAAGATATACTTTCGTACGGATACATCAGGGTATACACGTTCAAATAATTGATTAATATCTCTTTTTGCTTGTAATAATTGAGTACCTTCTATTTTATCAGGAATATCATACCCTGTTGTGAGTGTAATTTTATCATTTGACGTTGATTTACGAAACACTTTATTAAAAATATCAATGATATCATCATCAGAATCAGAATCTAAATCAATATCATCCGTTTTTGTAAGATCAATTACACCATTCTTGACACCGAGTAAATCAGGTAATGAATCAAGTTCATCAAAGAATGTTTCATTAAAATAAATTGCTTTGAGAGCGTTATTATTTCCAATGGTACCATCTTGTGTAATTTTTTTTATGAAACGTAATTTTTTATTAAATTTAACAATTTCCCTACATTCTTTTCTTTGTTCAGGTGTTAAATCTTGTATATTTCCATCATTTGAAACAGTTTCAAATAATCGATTCCTTTGTTTTGGTTCGTCGTCAAATATTTCTTCTTCCTCTTCTTTAAATTGTGGATATTCTTCTTCTAATTTTTTCCTATTTTCTGCAATTCTTGCATTTAATTCATTATGCCATCCGAGTATATTACGTGATAACCACATCCCGTCGAAATCTTTTTTCCAACGTGTTCCATCGAAAAAGTACCAACATCCATTTGAATACATATGCATATCATGATGAATATGAAATGCATCACCGATTTCATTATGTAATATACCAACATGTTCGAGCGAACCTTTTACGAATTCTTTGACACGCATATCACCATTATCGACATGTTTACGTACATGTTCAAGAAATAAATGTAAATCATAAGATGAATCAAATCCTGCCCATTTTGATTCAAGTTTACCTTCTCTTGCAGATTTTTCACCTTTCCATTCAAAATATTTATTTGTCCATTCTTGCCAATCTTCTAGTTGACCTCCAGCACGTTTGAATTTCATACCTGTTTCGATCCAGAAATTGTAATCTTCTGCTTTTTCATGTTGTATTAACATTAAAAGTTCTTTTAAACTTTTTCCCATTTTTTCGGCAATTTTTGCAGAATCATCATTAATTAATGCTTCATCTGCTTTACGTTTGTTTGTTTTTGTTTTTGGTCTTTTCACGACAACATTGTCAACAACACGTCCGTGTTCGAGAGGACAATGTACGACTACTTGATCTTCGAAAGAAAATCTTTCATCCATTACAAGAGGACGCATTTCACCTAATTTTGTACATAATGGTAAACGAAATAAACGTCCTTTACCATAAACACCTGGATCTAATCCGATGAAATCAGGATATTCGTTCGGATTATTAAGATATTCTTTCGGGAACAAATTTTCTGAAAAGAATTTTTTGAGTTCATTACAGTTTGTAAAATAGATACCTTTTGTTAGAATCACATGAAAACTAATTTTGTTTTCATTTGATGAGTTCATAAATGCAAACCAATCTTTTTGAAGTTCAATACCATATATTTCTTGAATCTTACGAATTGCACGATCACATATATGATCTAAACGTTCCGAAATATCTTTATTTGAAGGACGTGTAGGTAATGCTTGTTGAACAAAATCTGCATCATCTGACATCATGAAATTCGTATTCGAATTGGATGCACTTTCTGATGTTGTCGGAGTCGGAGCAAAAGGTCCTTTGATTTCGAAATCAAAATATAACTTTACATGTTGATTATCATGAAATTGTTCGTAAAAACAACATTCAGCTTGAGGTGTTAACTCAATATTTCTCTTAAGTTGTTGGATATCTTTCACGATATTATATTCTTTCGTAACTTCTCCGTTACCCTTTAATTTATCTCTTGCAAGGAATATCATGTCACGATCAGGATTTTTCCATTGTTCTGAATTTTTATATCCAGAATGTAACCAAACTTGTGAAACCCATACAGGACGTTCGATATTTGAATTTTCATTTTGTGTTACAGGAGCTGCACTAACGTTTACTCTCGGACCTGTACCTTTCTTACGAGGTGGTTGTGGAGGAACAGGTGGATTCATTCTTCAAAACAAAACAAAACGTATCGAAAGATAGATAAATTGAGTTAAATAAAAAAAATGACAACAAAAATGTTATTGTTAATCTGTTTCTGTTTCTGAATCTGATTCAGTGTTTTCATCTTCTGACTCAAGATGTAACATTAGAGGTTCGGATGTTAAATCGGATGTTAATCCAGATGATCCAGATATATCATTATTATTACCATCTGTAGTTTCCACAAGAATACGTATGGGTTCGGTAGATTGTACACGAAGTAATTCGGAATGTAAGGTGATCATACTTTCTTTTTGATAAACAAAATCACCTTCGATGTATTCACACAGTTCAGGTTTAAATTGTACACGTATCAAAAGATCTCCGACAGGTTTTTGTTCAAATGCAGGAAATCCAAGACCTTTTATACGTATCACTTCATTTCCACCAACACCAATTGGTTTTGTTTGTTTTGAAATAATATGATATACATTACCATTTGGATGTGGTATAAGTCTTTCAAATGAAAATGCATCTTTTTGAAAGGATTCTAACGGAAGTGTTAACACGAGATCTTGTGAGGATCGTTTGAAATATTTCTTCCATTTATCTTGTTCATCCCATTCAAAATGTATATAAAGATCTTCATATTTTTTTGTTTTTTGATTATAATTTCCTTGTTTCTCCACATGAATTAAATGATCCGATGGAGCACCGATAGGTAAACTAACAGATACTTTCTTTTTCTTTTGTTTTAATTGTCTTTTAGGTACATCCATAATAGTTGCGATGTATCTTACTTCTTTTTCAGGAGACCCCACGAAATATTCCGGAAGACATACATTCAATGTCTTATGTATTCCAGACGAACCTCCACCGAATAATCCACCTAAAAGATCACCGATGTTACCATTACCACTACCACCACCATTATTTAACCCACCTAAATTACCAAAAAGATTTTGTGTAATACCTTCGAGTTCTGAAGGATCTACACCTGCTGTTTTTGCAGCAATTCCTTGAGCAATATTCATAATTCCAGAAAGATCCATTTTTCTTTTCTTTTTTTTTGAAAATGTAGGTACATAATGTTTTATTCATTTCGAACGAAACATTTAAAAAAAACAAAAACATATCTTTTTCTTTTGTTTTTTCGGGGTCTTTTTGAACAAATAAATATGAAATATCGTGCGCTTCCTTTTGTATTTTTTTCAATCGTTAGTGCTCTTACATATATCGAATATTTTTTTAAAGTATTCAAATGTGTTGATATAAAAAATGTCGTGATATACGATTATGATTCGGAAGAAAACTCACAACGTGCATTTTATCATGAGGAGTGTAATGGAAAACAATATAGAGTATCATGTGTTATTCCATATATAAATTTGGATGACGATGTACAATTTGAGAAACCTTTTGAATCGGAAGTATATCTTTCGAATGATAAAGGATTTTGTTATCCGATTACAAAAGGAGAATGTAAAACTGCGGGGTCTGGTGCATTTAAATTTATTTTATCTATGTTATGTTTAATTGGTTCTTTTTCATTTTTAACATCATTTGATGATGTCATTGTAACTGACATTAAAAAAAATATTGAAAAAAAAGATGTGGATGTATAATTTATTTTGTTTTGAAATAAATATGTATGTTTAAAAATAAAAAAAAATGTCGTCTTCAGCACAACGTAGTCGTTTACAAAGAGCAATCAATGAAAAATCTATGAAAATACTTGAATTTACACATGAAAATGATATATTAGAATATCGTGTTCTTGGAAATACAGGTACTGTATACAAAGTAACATTCGAACCACATCAATTTACATGTACATGTCCAGATTTTTTAAAAAGAAAATCACAATGTAAACATGCTTATCTTGTATATATAAAAATCTTTGAAATGTTACCCGATTTACAACGAGAACAAAATCATTTGACATCTGACGAATTCGTACAAATGTGTATGAAACATCAAATGTTTGTATCTGGATCTACATCTGGATCATCATCTGAATCTACATCCACATCTGAAAATGAATCTGGATCTGGATCTGGATCATCCACATCTGAAGATGAATGTTCGATCTGTTTTGATATTCTTGGGAATATATCTGAGTGTCATGAGTGTTATCAATGTCATAAGTATATACATAATAATTGTTACACAACAATTTGTAATTATGGTATTTCGAGTTGTCCATTATGTCGTGCGGATTATAATGCAACCGGAAGTGATTTTGAGAAAAAATTACAAAATATGTTTAGAAGGTAAATTTTTGATTAAAATAAATTTTGTATACATATAAAAAAAATAATATAAAATGAAAGAATATATTTACGTTGCCGACATGGGTTTACATGTAAACATTGTTAAATCTTCTTTATACGAAGATCTTTTATGGAAAGTAAAAGATTCATCAACATTTGCTCGTGAACGTGGACAATTATTTTATCATACACGTGGTGTATTTCCATCTGATGTAACCACATATTATTTTACATCTCCTCGTGCAGTTGCAAAAATTCGTGGGGAAACGTATGAACCCAATCGACCAGGTATACAAACATATTATACTCGTCGTGATGATTTATTGTTACAATTACAAAATCAAGCAAATCCCAAAGGATTACATGATTTCTTATGTTTACCACCTCATTTACGTGATATTAAAAACAAACAAAGTCCTTTAAAGGCATATGAATTTTTAGCACCAATTAAACGTGCTGGAAATGATTGTTTTATTGATATTGAAAAATACGAACGTGATCTTTGTATTCTTACAACTGCTGATTCCGTTTTTGTTCATTAAAAAAATGTATATATATATTTTATTAAAAAGGATGATTGTTTATCTTTCGAATACACTTGATTTAAACGAAATCAAACAAAAAAACGAAATTACTTTTTTATTTAAACACGTGTTAATTGAATTTTTACTACACATTACCAACAATGAATTTATTGAACAAATTGTTGACACCGATTTATGTGATTACACAATCTATTATTGTGCAAAACGTGTGAATCTTACAAAAGGAATGACAATCAAAGATATATTCCCACCAACGAATTACTTTCAATCAATCGAAGAATTGTATGATATCATTGAATTTCATAAGAATATCGAACATATTCATCCTTATCATACTGTTGTTTTACATCGAAACGAAAATATGACATTCGAAAATACATTTTATGATAAAATTACATTTTTTCGTCATTTTTTTACAAATTATTTTTATAAAATACTAAAACCGACCATGATAAATGAAACATTGTCATCAACATCATTGTCAACAAAAATATTTATTCATGGTGCTGGTCCATTTGGTTCATTATTATTAGGTGCATTATCGGGACTTTTACAAAAAAATGTAAATAAATATCATGAATTTACAGGTGTAAGTTTTGGTGCAGTAATAGCAACAGCATGTGTATTTTTAAATCCAGATGATTTTTTTGATCGTATGTTATTATTCGAGAATATTTACGAAAATGAAATAAATCCGATGTTATCTGAAGAAATCATACGTAATTTCATACGTACTTTTTTGGGAGATGAAATTATTCATAAGAAATTGTATGAAATCCAACAAATTGTAGAACATAAAGGTAAAAAATTAAAAATAATTGCTTCAAATATTACAGATTGTATTTATGAAGATATGATTTCTACCAATCCTGATATGACATTATGTGATGCTTTAATTTGTTCGTGTGCAATTCCAATTATCATTCCGTTTCAAACACATGGTAATAAAACATATAGTGATGGTGTTTTATATGTTCATGATTACTTACAAGAACATCCGAACGGATATAAAGAAATTTGTATTAATTTTAAAACAGCAAAAGTGTTGTATGGAGATGATAACGATGACAACGATAATGACAATGATGACAACGATAACGACAACGATGATAACAATTTGTTAACTGATCTTATTCACGAAATGACAAGATTTGTATGTGTTGAAAAACACGAAGACCAAATTATAATTGAGAAAACAACGGATTCGAATGATTTCTTACATTTTGGTACGAAAAATTTTCATATACAAAATTTTCATTCAGGATTTGAACAAGTCATGATGTTATCTTGATCTTGTGTATGATCTTGTGTATGATCTTGTGTAAGATCTTGTATTTGATTTAAAATTGCAAGAATTTCTTTTGATTTCATACGTTTTTTTATATTTCGAACGAATACACCGTTGAGAATTGTACGAAATTCATTCGAATCTGTAATTTCTTCGATTGGTGTTTTTATTTGTATACATGCGATATTTTTTATAATTTTCCTACTTTTATGACTATGGAAAGGTGTATATGTACATATTAATTCATATAATAAAACACCAAGTGCCCAATTATCAACACATGTATTATATTTTCCATTTAGAATAATTTCCGGTGCAAGATATTCTGTCGTACCACAATATGTAGTTCGATATTCACCATGTTTACATTTCACAGCAAATCCAAAATCAACAATTTTAACATTTCCATTATCCGAGATCATAATATTTTCAAGTTTAATGTCACGATGTATAATACGTAAATCATGTAAATATACAATAGCGTTTACAGTTTGTTTAAAAATATTTACAATTTCGTGATGTTGTAAATTTTCTTTTTTTCGGAAATGATCGAATAAATCAGAACCCCGAAGATATTCTAACGTCATCACAAGAATATTTGTACTTTTTTCATAAGGAAAACAACCAATAAATTGTATAATATTTGGATGTTCAATATCTTTATGTATCATAATTTCACGTTGTATATCTTCATAATTTGATTCTTTAATTTTTATAACTTTTAATGCAACATCTTGTTGTGTATTTTTATGTGTTGCACGATATACACGTGCAAACTTTCCTTTTCCGAGGAGTTCATGTTTTTGATAATCATGGATCTCCATGTTTTTTTGTTTCTTTTTTTTTATTTTTTTGTTTTCGAAATCTTTTCAACACACTGAAGCGCGTGTGTGAAAAATATTGACACAAACATTCTTTAGATAAATTTGATTACCAATATCAAAAATCAAAGATATACACCGAAAAAAATGCAAGGTTTATCGGATTATATTTTTAAAAAGTTTTTATATGAACATAATCCTGTTGGGCATAATTTAGATTCATATGATCAATCAATACGTGATTGTTTAAATTTTATTGATGGACGTGAATGGATACAAAATGCAAAAGAAGGTTCAACGAATGAAGTTTCATACAAGATTACACTAAAGAATCCACGTTTACAAAAACCTGTGATTCATAATCAAACAACCTTATCAACAAATTATTTAACACCACGTGATTGTATTGAACGTAAAATGAGTTACGAAGGAGATCTTATAACAACCGTATGTATTACGTTAGAAGGTTCATTGAATAACTCACAATTACGTGAGACATTTCCAGAAGTCGATGTACATTTAATGTCGATTCCTATTCCTGTTGGTTCAAGATATTGTAATTCTACAAATCATCAAGATCCAGAAATATTACCATTATTAGGATGTTTTATTGTAAAAGGACAAAAGAAAAATATTATATCATTTGAATGTGCATCTGTGAATCATCCGATGTTATTCCATTCGAATGAATTTGCATATTATTCGGAAATACGTTCACATTCTGTACCTGTTGATATGGGACAATGTTATCCCGATACGCCAAGTATGAGTTTAACAGTGTATTCAAATGTTGTATTTTTTAATCGTAAGAAAAGAATATTATTATTCCAAAGTAGATCATTCAAAGGAAATCGTACAAAATGTGTAAGTCTTGTGAATATACTTACAAATCTTGGATTATACACCGAACATGATTTACGTAATGCATTATTAGGACCAGATCCATCGGATGAACTCAAAGAAGCACTTGCAAGTACATTTGCAAATCCAGATGATCTTCCATTACCATCTACAATTGAACAAATACATGCAAAATTTGGTAGTATACCTACAATGGTAACATCACATTTAGGACGTAAAAGTTCAAGTACTGTTTTACCACCTACCATTACAAAACATGATCAATGGAGAAATACAATATTACAAAGAGAAATATTACCACATTGTGGTACAAACAATCAAGCAAAAATTTATATTTTATGTCAAATGGCAAGACGTGTAGCATTAGCAAATTATCAATCTGAACGTGGTTTAACGATACGTTTAGATAATCGTGATAATTTAATGAATAAATATATAAAAGGATATGGTGATCTTATGACTGAATTATTTTTAGATGGTATCAAACGTATACGTGAGAGTGTGAATAAAGCAATCCGACGTGCTGAAAAAGAACAACGTCCACCAAGTATGTTAACAAAACAAACATTTCCGAGTATTGTTGGTTTACCATGGACGAATTCCGAAACGATGAAAACAATAACCAATGGACAAATTAATAATCGTCCACGTGGAAAAATGGTAATAAAAACACCAACACGTACAGGATTAACACAAAATTTTACAGGGTTAAATTTATCAGCATTAGTGTCATTCTTACGTAATATAAAGAATCCGATTAATAAACAATCACGTGATGAAGATATACGTCAGATTCAAGCGGGTTCATTTGGATATTATTGTCCATCTGAAACACATGAAGGACAAGATGTTGGTTTAGATAATGCATTATCCATGCAAGCAACAACAACATTATCATGTTCTGTGCAAGTTGTGTTAGATGTATGTAAACAATTTTCCGACGATCCTCAAATAATTTTTCCATTTACAGAAGATCCAATTGATAATGATTATACGATTATCATGATCAATGGTTTTCCATCTTTTATTATTGATCATGACTACACTCAAGATTTTGTTGATTATTTCCGTACGTGTCGTCGGAATGGATTGTTAGATATACATACGAGTATCGTACATGGACAACCAAATGCAGAAAAAGATCAAGAAATACATATACATACGAATCCCGGACGTTTATCTGCAGCATATTTAATAATTGATCAAGATGGTGTACCTTTATTACAACGTCGTTTTGAAGCGATCGAAACCTTACGTCAACTTTCAAGACCCGAACATCCGGAAGATACACTTGTTGTGGAAAAAATGATTCAAACAACTTTTCAAGAACTTTTTCAACCACTTATTCTATACTTTCAAAATCAAGAATATACATTTCCTGCATCTTTAGAATGGATTGATACTTATGAAAGAAATGATATATTATTATCTGAATCGGTTGATAAAATACAAAATGGATCAACACATGCAATGATACATCCGAGTTTAATACTTGGTTCAAGTGCATCCGAAGTACCCTTTCCTGATCATAATCAATCCCCACGTAATGCATATCAATGTGGTATGGGTAAACAAAGTATAGCAGGTCGTCCAATTGTAGATATAAATGATTCACATATAGCACCTTATTTATTATATCCCCAACGACCTCTTGTAATGACATCCTTTACACGTGCGTTACTCGATCGTAATCCATGTCCTGCAGGTACGAATGGTGTGGTAGCAATTATGAGTTGGCTGTATAATCAAGAAGATGCAATTATCATTAATGAAGCATCTTTACAACGTGGTATGTATGCAACAATCCATTTTGATTCATATTCAGATTGTGCAAGAAATACAGGTTTACATTATGATTCTGGATTTTCACAAGCGGATAAATTTGGATATCCAGATCCTGATAAAGTATGTCATGGTGTACAAGGTGCAAAACGTTTTGATCATATAGATGAAAATGGATTTGCAATAGCTGGTTCTGTTGTAAGAAATGGAGATCCATTGATTGTAAGATTACGTTGTTTTCATTCCTCATCAAAACACGAATGTATAAATACGTACTTTAATCGTCCGTGTACAAGAGAATATGCAAGTTGTATTACATATTATAAAGGAAATGATTTAGGGGTTGTAGATCGTGTACAAGTAACAACGAATGATAAAGGAGATCATTTAGTTAACATCATTGTGCGTACAATACGTACACCCAATGTTGGAGATAAATTAGCATCAAGACATGCACAAAAAGGTGTTATAGGACGTGTTGTTGCACAACGTGATCTACCATTTAGTGTAGTTGATGGAATAACACCTGATATCATTATAAACCCTCATGCGATACCAAGTCGTATGACAGTTGCACATTTAATAGAAACATTGGCTGGTATGTTAACATGTGTAAGTGGTCAAGAAATTGACGCAACAAGTTTTTCAAATAATAGTATGACACCAAAAATGATATCAAAAGAATTACATCGACGTGGTTATCATAGTATGAATGAACAACGTATGATATGTGGTATGACAGGTGATCTTATTGAAGGAAGTATTTTTATGGGACCTATTTTTTATCAAAGAATGAAACAAATGGCTGTTGAAAAAGCACATGCAAGATCAACAGGTTCGGTTGTACAAACCACACGACAACCTCCTGAAGGACGTTCAAGATTAGGTGGTTTACGTGTAGGTGAAATGGAACGTGATTGTGTAATATCACACGGTGCTAGTAGTATTGTGCAAGAAAGATTAATGTTTAGTTCCGATCCATATAAAATGTATGTATGTGATCAATGTGGTAATTCATGTACAGGAAATGCAGATGAAAACAAACGTATCTTCCAATGTGATACATGCGGAAATAAAGATACTACACGTATGAGTATTGTTGAAATACCATATGCTGCTAAATTATTATATCAAGAAGTTACAGGTTTACGTGTGAATATGAAAATTGAAACAGAAAATTCATGTGGATTTTAATATCTTTTTATTCATAAAAAACATTTTTTTATTCAACTGTGAGTTCATTCACACGAGTTTCTAATGCTTGTAAACGAGTTAATAAAGATTGTACTTGTTCACGTAAAGTTACATTTTCAGCACGTAAGGTTGCGAGAGTTTCAAAGACTTCTACAGGTGCCTCACGATCACTGGTAATTTTTGTAATACTTTGAGTATAGAAATCAGTAACACTACCGCGACTTGCTTTAATGTTATTATATGTTTTATCTTGAATGGCAGTGCTTGCTTGAATTTTCATCATTTTTTAACACAAACTTTTTTTGTTTAAATTTTTATTTCTTATGATAAGCAAAAAATCCATTTTTTTTGAACGCGTGTTTTTATTTTTCACAAAATGAATTTCCCACAAACTCTACAACAAATTCCACAACCAGAACAAAGAACAAAAGAATGGTATGAACAACGTGGAAAACTCATTACATCTTCCAACATTGGTACAATTTTAGATTTAAATCCTTATAAAAAACCAAAAGCATACTTACGTGAACTTTTAAATCCAGAAAGTGTAAAGTTTACAGGAAATTTTGCAACAGAACATGGTAATTATTATGAAGATCCTTCCATTAATACTTATATGAGTGCATTTGGATATAATGGATGTAATTTAGGTTTAATACGTGCTTGTGATAATCTTACACATCGTAAAAGAAATACAACTGAATCCTTACATTGGCTTGCGGGTTCGGTTGATAAACTTGTTTGGCCTGAAGAAATTGAAATTCCTACACAACAAGATTGTATCGCAGTTGAAAATAAGTGTCCTTATCATCAACCAAAATTAAACTATGGTTCTGTTAAATCGTATTATTGGCCACAATTACAATTTAATATGTATATTCTTGACACAGATCGGGGAGATTATATCGAAATGATACCTAAAGGTTTTAAAGGAAATGATTTTCATATGAATAT
>JACCEC010528719.1_pt1 | contig 18388 bp, 19 predicted proteins | sample 7450121 | NCBI WGS metagenome assembly JACCEC01 (sample SAMN15323455, study PRJNA562643) | freshwater metagenome | isolation source: river surface water | place: USA:Blue River Watershed | collected 2017-08-18 | reverse complement strand
GGGTGATCAGGCCAGTCGCTTAGGCTTCCACGCTCGAGACCTGCCGACCTGGCGCCTGCCACTCAGCCCAGCAGGTGGCTGACATCCATGCAGGGCCAGGGACGCACGCAGGATGACAAGCCAGCAAGGGGGCGTCAGCAGCCGTCAGCATGAACTCGGCACTCTCGTCAGCCAACACCATGTCGCATCCTTCGATCAATTTCACGGCGGCGCCGTGGCATGCGCCTTGCACGACACCGATGACGGGCTGTGGTTGGATGGCAAGAAGACGGCTTCTCCATTGATGCAGACAGTCGAGCGCCGTGCGGGCCCGTGGTACATCGTGGGCGACCGCGTGCGAAAAGTCATCCAGATCCAGACCTGTGGAAAACTGCGCACCCATCCCGCGCAGCACCACCACGCGGATGTCTTCGCATAAGGCCACACTTTGCAGCAAGTCGTCGAGGGAGGTCAGGATGGCGCAACTCAGCGTATTGCCACCTGCTGGCGCGTTCAGGCTGATGGTGAAAACACCGTCTTCTAGCTGGGTGTGCAGGGCGTGGTGGGTGGCTAACGGCGTGTCAGGCATACGAGTCAGCTATTCACGTTAAACAATGAAGGGGCAGGCGGGCGTTGAACGCGGTGGTTGTTGGCCAGCCAGGCAGTGGGCGGGTTGTGGTTAGGGAGCAGCACGAAAGCCGGCAGCCGCATAGGCCACGAGTTGATCCAATGCCACTGTCCAGTCGCGTGTGTCAACCTGCTCTTCGGTCAGGGATTCGATGCGGCCCGGCAATGCCATGGTGTACACCATGGATCCCAACAAGAAATGAAAGCGCCAATTCAACGTGTCGGCCGGCAACTGGGGCAGGGCTTTGCGCAGGGCCTCCAGCGTGAGCCGGCTGGAATGGTTGAAGGTTTTGTCCAGCACGTGTCGGCGAACGGCTTCATTTTCAAAGGACAGGCGTGCACGCAGTCGGGTGAAGGCGATCCCCTCGGGTGTGCTGAGGGCTTCCAGGGCCGGACGCAGAAAGGCGCGCAACACGTCCTCCAACACGGGGCGGCCTTGGCGGTTGTAGCGCAGCTCGCCGAGCAAGGCCACACGCTGCTCGGCAATAGGTTTGGCGCGCAGCTCGAACAACTGCTCCAGCACCGCCAACTTGGAGCCAAAGTGGTAGTGCGCCGCAGCACTGTTGACGCCCGAGGTCGAGGTGATTTCGCGCAAGCTCACCCCATCCACCCCGCGCTCGCTGAACAACTGTTCAGCCGCGAGCAGGATGCGCTCGGGCGTGCTCAGGGCGGAACGAGCATCAGGCTGAGCAGCCGGGTGAGCCGAGGAGGGTGAGCGCTTGGTCATGGAAGCGTGGACGTCGTGAATGGCTGAGGGTGGGCGCGAGGTCTTGTCCTGGGCTGGATCCGGGCCTTGTGCCGGTACGCGTGGTTTCGTTGACTTCAATTAAATCATATGATTTAATCGTTTGAAACAAAATTTTGGGGGACACAGTGGCCGACTCAGCTTCGCTAGCGATCACGCCCTCGTCAACGCACGGCAGGTCGCGATGGGTGAACGTCACTTCGAAACGATAGTCCTGGAGCAACGCTCGGCGGTGGCGGTGGTGACACTCAACCGTCCGCAGTCCATGAACGCCATCAACTTGCAGATGCGACGTGAACTCCAGGAGGTCATGGGAGCACTGCGACGCGATCCCGCCGTGGGCGCCGTGGTCTTGACCGCTGCAGGTGACAAGGCGTTTTCAGCCGGGATGGATCTGCGCGAGTTCTCGCAGGTGCTGGCGCAAACTCCCTTGCCTGAACTGCGTCGCTTTCGCTGGGAGACGGGTGAGGGCATTGCCGATTTCGACAAACCTATCATCGCGGCCATCAATGGTCTGGCTATTGGCGGTGGCGTCGAATTGAGTTTGATGTGTGACATCAGTGTCGCTGCGCAATCCGCCAGTTTTGCATTCGCCGAAGTCACCCGTGGATTGATTCCCGGCAATGGGGGGACGCAGCGGCTGTCGCGTCGCATAGGACGCTCCAAGGCGTTGGAGATGGTGTTGTCGGGCCGAACGGTGCTGGCGGAAGAGGCGCTGGCCATGGGCTTGGTGGATCATGTGGTCGCCGCTGACCAATTGCTCGACCGCGCGGTGGGCCTGGCCCAACAAATCGCTGCCAATGCCCCTGTTGCGGTTCGCGCCGCCAAGTCCGCCATCGTGCGAGGCGAGGATCTGTCGTTGCAAGAGGGGCTCAACCTTGAGCGTGATCTGGCGACCTTTTTGTACACCACCGACGATGCCAAAGAAGGTCCCCGCGCCTTTGTCGAAAAGCGCCCACCCCGCTGGCAAGGGCACTGAGGAATTCTGCATGAAGCTGTTTCGAACCCTGCTGTTCGCGCCGGGTGCCCGGTTGGAGTTGCTGACCAAGTCGCAGAGCGGTCCATCGGATGCGCTCATCTTTGACCTGGAGGATTCGGTACCCCACAACGCGAAGGACGAGGCCCGGCGCAATGTGAGTCAGGTGCTCCAAGAGGGGCTGCGCAAGCCCATGTTTTTGCGCATCAACAACCCACGGGCCGGCGACTACCAGGCCGATCTGGCTGTGCTGGCCACGCAGGCTTCGCAGGTGAATGTCATGGGTGTCATTCTGCCGAAGGCCGAGCTGACCAGCGACATCGAGCAAGTGGGGCATGCGCTGACGGACATCGAGTCGCGTTATGGCATGCCCTTGGGGTCGTTGAAGATTCTCCCCTTGGTGGAAACCTGCATGGGGTTGCGCAATACCTTTGACCTGGCTTCGGCCTCCTCCAGGGTGTGCGGCATGTCATTGGCCAGTGCCGAGCAGGGCGACTTCATGGTCGACCTGGGTGGTCGCTGGTCACCTCAGAGCCTCGCCCTGGCGTATCCCCGCAGCAAGATGGTGGTGGACGCGCGTGCGGCTGGGCTGCAGTGGTTGGTGGATGGCGTGTTCATGAACCTACAGGATCTGGTTGCCCTGCGGACCGAATGCGACCTGGCCCGCGAGCTGGGATTCGTGGGCAAGATGGCCATTCATCCGTCGCAGGTGCAGGTCATGCAGGAGGTGTTTTCCCCCAGCGAATCCGACATCCAGTATGCGCGCGGCCTGCTCGCGGCATTTGCCGAGGCCGAAGCACGTGGCCTGGGGGCTGTGCGCTACCAGGGCATGATGGTGGACTACGCCAACGTGCGTCTGGCGCAACGCACCTTGTCCCTGGTGGAACCCAGATGAGCAGCGCTTCAGACTCATTGCCGACGTTGCCGCGGTTCCCATTGACCAGCGAGATGATTCGTTGGGAATATCCACCCCTTCGAACGCTGGCCGACATCGAGGCCATTGAGAAAACGCCCCTGGAGCAGCGTATCACCCGCTGGGATTTTGCACAAAATCTCCTGGACGGTTGTCGCTTGCAGCCGGACCGTGCGGCGATTCATGCCACACACCTGGGTGATCTCGACGGCCCCCTCCATACCTGGACCTTTGCGGATCTGGAGCGTCATTCGATCCAGATTGCCAACCTGCTGAGAGCCCGAGGCATCGGGGCGGAGGATGCCGTGGCCATCATCGGGCCGACTGTGCCGGCCATGTTTGCCATGCTCATCGGTGGCATGCTGGCCGCTCGCCCTTTCCCCATCAACTGGATGCTGGATGCCCCGTCCTTGCGAGACCTGATGGTTCAGTCGGGCGCCAAAGCCGTGGTGGCCCTGGGCCCCACGCCCGGTTTTGAGGTGTGGGAACATGTGCAACAAGCCGTGGAACCCTTGCTGGAACAGGTGCAGGTGCTGACGGTGCACGACCCGTTCGGCCCGGCACACCCCAACGATCTCCTGGGTGCAGCCAGCGAATATCCCGGCGACCGGTTGTCATTTGATCGGCCTGCTGCGCAACGCCACAGTGTCGCGTGCTATGTGCATTCCGGCGGTACCACCGGTCATCCCAAGATCGTCAGGATCCTGCACGGTGGCATGGTGTTTCGGCAATGGGCGGCCAGCCTGGGCTTGGCCTTCACGCCGCATGACGTGGTGCTCTCGGACACGCCGCTCTTTCATATCGGGGGCTTGCTGGTGCGCGGTCTGGTCAGCACGGCGGATGGTCACACCACCATCATTCCCAGCATGCATGGCGCGCGGGACAAAACCTACATCGCCAACTATTGGCGCTATGTCGAGCGCTTTGGGATCACGCAAATTTCGGGTGTCCCCACCACCTTGTCGGTGTTGGCGAAGAACCCACCCAGCCTCGAAAATATTGCTTCTCTGCGCCCTTTCTTTGCAACGGGGTCCACCGCCATGGCGCCTTCGATCCAGGATCGGATCGAGGAGATCACGGGTGCTCGAACGTTGCAAAGCTATGGATTGACTGAAAACACCAGTCATGCCACGCTGGATCTGCGTGATGGAGAGATACGGCGCGGTTGTTCGGGCGTTCGGGTGCCGTATGTCCAGGTGCGCATTGTCAAGATGACCGAGAAGGGTGACATCGAACGTGACTGCGCCGTCAATGAGATCGGCATGGTGGTGTTGCGAGGTCCTGGCATTGCGGGCGGCTATGTGAATGTCGATCACAACCAGGGTGTGTTTTTGCCGGATGGCTCCCTGGTCACCGGCGACCTGGGCAGCCTGGATGCAGAGGGGTTCATCCGAATCAGTGGACGCCAAAAGGATTTGATCATTCGTGGGGGGCACAACATCGAGCCCCGCCTGATCGAAGACGCCTTGCTGCAATGTCCCGCCGTGGCCTTGGCGGCTGCGGTGGGCAAGCCGGATGCCCACGCGGGTGAATTGCCCGTGGCTTATGTGCAGTTGCACCCGGGTGCCAGTATCACCGAGCAGGCCCTGCTGGCATTCGCAGCAGCCCACATCCCCGAGCGCCCGGCGGTGCCCAAGGACATCGTCTTTCTGGATCGCCTGCCGCTCACGGCGGTGGGCAAGCCCCAAAAGCACCTGCTGCAAATCGATGCGGCGGAACGTGTGTTTCGTGACGTGTTGCAAGCCGTGACCGGCGACTGGTCGCTCAAGGTGGAGTCATCGGGCGGTGGCTTGCTGCTCACCGTCACGCTCAAGGGCGGTGACATGCAGTCTCGTCGCCAAGTGGATGAGCTTCTGAGCGCCTACGCGGTGCGGTACACCGTGGAGATGTCGTGAAAATCCTCGATATCCGTGAAATCAGCGTGCCGTTGCGATCGAGTATGCGCAACGCGGTCTTTGACTTCAGTGAGATGACCACGTCTGTGGTCGCGGTCATCACCGATGTGCAGCGCGGCGGACAGCCCGTGGTGGGTTACGCCTTCAATTCCACAGGGCGTTATGCCTGTGGTGCTGTGATGCGGGCTCGCATGATTCCCCGGTTGTTGAAGGCGGATCCTGATACTTTGCTCGATGCCGCCACAGGACTGATAGATCCTGCGCGAGCCTTGGCCTGCATGATGCAGCGCGAAAAGCCAGGAGGTCACACCGAACGGTCGATTGCCGTGGGTACGATCGAAATGGCCCTGTGGGATGCGGTGGCCAAAGCGCAGGACCTGCCCTTGCATGTGCTGCTGGCGCAGCAATTCAATGAAGGGCGTTATCCTGAGAAGGTCCCGTGCTACGTGGGAGGCGGTTGGTACGCACCGGGCAAAGGCCTGTCGGAGTTGTGTGACGAGATTCGACAGCGGCTGGACCAGGGCTACACGACCATGAAAATCAAGGTGGGTGGGGCCAACTTGTCTGAGGACTTGCAACGCGTGGAAGCGGCCATGGGTGTTCTGGGTTGCGCTGATCGCCTCGCCGTGGATGCCAACGCGGGCTTCTCGCCGCAACGCACCTGGGAGTATGCACGGGCCCTTGCACCCTATGGCTTGCGCTGGTTTGAGGAACCAACCGATCCGCTGGATTATCAGCTGCTGTCCGAATTGGCCGCTGCGTATCCTGGCACCCTGGCCACTGGCGAGAACCTCTTTTCGACCCAGGACGTGCGCAACCTGCTGCAGTTTGGGGGATTGCGGGCTGGGCAAGATATTTTGCAAGTCGACATCCCGCAGTCGTATGGCGTGGTGCAGTTCACGCGCACCCTGGATGTGCTGCGGCAACACGGCTGGTCGACTGCGCAGGTGTTTCCGCATGCGGGCAACCTGATGACCTTGGCGGCAGTGGCCGGTCTGGGGTTGGGCGGTTGCGAAGCCTATCCGGGTGTGTTTGGCGTGTTCGCCGGCTTTGCCGACGATGCGCGGGTGGAGGATGGCTTCATCACCCTGTCGCACCGACCCGGCATCGGATTCGAAGGTCAACAGGCTTTGTATGACGTCATGCGAACCTTGCTGTGACCTTAGACATTCTGGGGTGATGTCATCGATGACATGGCATGTGGCCATGACTCCGGGCATGCTGGACCTTGAGCGCCCCAGTGAGTGCAACCCTGAATACCCGTCAGTGAATTAAAAAAGAGGAGACCTACCATGGCAGATTTATCAGACAAGCAACCCGTGCATCTCAAGCGCCGTCCTGTGCTGGCCTTGATGGCCGCCAGCCTGGCAGCGCCGCTCAAGGCGCAAACCTCATGGCCTGACAAGCCCTTGCGCATCGTGGTGCCCTTTGTGCCGGGTGGTCCGCCGGACACGGTGTCACGCCTGATCTTGCCCAAACTGTCGGAGTTGTTGGGGCAGTCCATCATCGTGGACAACCGGGGTGGGGCAGGGGGGAATATCGGCAGTCAGATCGCGGCCAAAGCCGCACCGGACGGCAACACGATTCTCATCACCTCGGCAGCCTTTGCCGTCAACACCAATTTCCCGGAATCGGGCTACAACGCAGAGCGCGACTTCGTTCCCGTCACCATTGTGGCCAATCAACCCAATGTGATCGTCTCGCATCCCAGTCTGCCGGTGCGTTCGATACCGGAGCTCTTGGCGGCCGCGCGGGCCACGCCCATGGCGTTTGCCACACCAGGCAGCGGCACAACGCCCCACCTGACAGCCGAGAACCTGTTCAATTTGAACGCCAAGCTCAACATGACGGCCATCCACTACCGGGGTGCAGGCCAGGCGGTGGGGGCCGTGGTTGCAGGCGAACCCAAAGTCGGATGCCTGGCGATGACCGCCCCCATGCAAAACATCAAGGCCGGCAAGCTGAATGCATTGGCCGTCACCAGTGCCAAGCGACTGGCCGTGTTGCCCGATGTGCCCACCCTGGTTGAACTGGGTTACCCCGACATGCTGGACTACACCTGGGTGGGGGCCTTTTTGCCTGCCGGCACCCCGGCCGCCATCCAGAACAAGTGGTACGACGCGTTGTCCAAAGCACTGGCCCAACCGGATGTCAAGGAAAAACTGCAAGGCCTGGCCTTCGAGGCAATTGCCGACACGCCTGCTCGCACCGCCGAATATGTCCGGTCGGAAGTTCAACGTTGGGGCCAGGTCGTACGCCGCACCAACATCAAGCCCGAGTAACCATGACCTCACCCCGCATCACCCGGTTGCCCGATGATTTCCGCTGGCCTGGCGGACGTCGTCTGGCCGTCATCTTCAATATCGCCTATGAGGCTTGGTCCGATGGGCAAGCCCCTGGCATCGGCCCCATGGGCAATGTGCTCAAGCCGGGCTTTTTTGACACCAATGCCCATTCGTGGGCATCGTTTGGACTGGTGCGAGGCATTCATCGCCTGCTGAACATTGCCGAAAAGCATGGGGTGAAAACCAGCGTCATGGTGAACGGTGTGATTGGCGAGCGCGACCCCCAGACCATTCGCCGCTTGGCTGATCTGGGACACGAGATCGTCAACCACTCCTGGGGGATGGATGTCATCCCGGTGTATTTTGATGAGGCGGGCGAGCGCGCCAACTTCACGCGCAACCACGACATTCTCACCCGCACGGCCGGCGTGGCGCCCACGGGTTGGATCAGCCCGCGTGGGACAGGCAGTCCCATCAGTTCACGCCTGCTGGCTGAAGCGGGTTATCTGCATCACGGCGATGTGAACGACGATGATCGCCCCTACATCATGGACTTCCAGGGGCGGCGTATCGTGGGCATTCCCTTGACGATGGACGTGAATGACCTGCCTATCTGTGTGCGCTATGGCCAGGGGGCTCGTCACATGCTGGACGTGTTCAATGACACCATCGAGGCCATGCGTGGTGAAGACGTTCCGTTGCAACTGGATGTCACGGCCCACACCCACGTGATGGGACGTCCCTCGGGAGCCTGGGTGTATGAGGAGATCATGTCCCGCGTCATTGCCAGCGATGACATCTGGGTCTGCACCCGTGAGCAGATGGCGCGGTATGTGCTGGCGCAACTCCCGGCCTGAGCCTTTTGGGGGCTAGGCCAATTCGTTGCTGAGCAAGAGCATCACCCCTTTTTCAACATCCCCAGCTTTTCAATCAGGGCCCGCTCGGCATAAAAACTGTCGTGGGCAAACTTGGTGTACTGCTCGGTGTTGAGGTAAATGACGCTCTGGTCGTATTTGTCAAACGTGGCAATGACGGCCGGGTCATCCAGGGCACTCTTGAACGCGTCGTGCAGGGTCTTCACGACGCTCGGGTCCATGCCTTTGGGACCGCACACGCCAAAGGGTGAGTCGGACACGGTTTGGTAGCCAAGTTCGGTCAGCGTGGGAATGTGTGACCAGCGTTTGGTGCGCTTGCTACCGTAGGTGGCCAGCAGTCGGAGTCGACCGCCATCGACGTGGGGGCCCCAGCCCGTGGCGTCGCTGGCTGCCATCACATGGCCCCCCAGCACGGCCTGCATGTTTTCGGCGTTGCCTTTGTAGGGGATGTGGTTGAGTTGAATGCCGGCTTTTTGCGCAAACTCTTCCACCGCCAGGTGAGGGCTGGTACCGGTTCCGGTGGAGCCATAGGTGAGGGTGCCTGGGTTTGCCTTGGCGTAGTCCACGAAGTCCTTGATGGTTTTCAAGGGCGAGTTCATGGGGACAACCAGACCAAAGGTGTAGCCGGTCAGGCAGGCAATCCAGGTGAAGTCCTTCAAGGTGTCGAAGGCCGTTTTCTGCATGTGGGGAATGCGAAAGGCCCCTTGAGGAATCTGACACAAGGTGTAGCCATCGGGCTTGGCAGTGAGCATGTCCACCGCACCGAGCATGCCGCCAGCCCCCGGTTTGTTTTCAACGATGACGCTTTGCCCCAGTGCCTTGCTGGCACTGTCGGCCAGGCTGCGCATGACAATGTCGGTCGAGCCGCCAGCCGGCCAGGGACAAATGTATTTGATGGTGCGGTTGGGAAAAGAACCGCTTTGCGACAAAGCAGGCAACGCAACCGTTGCGGCCAGGGTCGATCCGGCCTGTAGGAAACTGCGACGTTGGATCATGAGGATTCAAGTTTTGAAGGGAATGCCTGGAAAGGTAGCGTCAAACCCAGGGCGCGTCATCCAGGTTTACGCTTAGCGAACCCACAGCCGAGAAATGCTCAGAAGACCCCCCAGCCCGGCGGTGACGGCGCCCAGCACAATGGCTTGGCCCGCCCCCACTGGCGCAAAGAGGTTGAAACACAGGGCCACCAGCGCGGCGCCACTGGCTTGGCCGATCAATCGCGCCAAGGCGACCATGCCGCTTGCGCTACTGCTGCGCTCGGGTGGAGAGCTGGACATGATGGCGCGCAGATTGGGGGACTGGAACAAGCCAAATCCGATGCCGCAGATCGCCATGCCTATGCCGATCGTGGTGGTGGACGTGCCGACGGTGATCTGACTCAGCCACACCATGCCTGCACTCATGATGCACAGCCCCACGCCGCCCATGATGGCGGGAGGGTGACGGTCAGACAGCCGACCTGCCAGGGGTGCGGCGAGCGCCACCACCCCCGCCCACACCGTCATCAGCGTTCCGCATGCCACGGCGCTGAGTTGCAATTCGTGCAGGAAGAAAAAGGGCAGGGCCACAAAGGCCAGGCCCTGGGACGTGAACGAGCAAATGGCGGTGAAGACCGACAGACTGAACAAGGGCCGGCGCATCAGGTCCACCGGCAGCATGGGTGCGATGTGGCCACGCTGACGCTGCAACAAGGCGACGCCACTCACCAGCATCACCCCGAACGCGGTGCCCAGCACAGCCAGGCTTTTTTGTTGGGCCACTGCACTCAGGCAAAAAATCAACGAGGCAAAGCACAAGGCGGACAGCAAGGCCAGCACAAGGTCATACGGTTGAGGGGAGGCGCTGCGCGTGGTCTTGGGCAGATAGCGCCAACCAAGCAACCAGCCGACCAACCCCATGGGGACCATACACCCAAACAGCCAGGGCCACGGGGCCACCGACAGCAACAAGGACGCCACCACCGGCCCCAAGCTGTAGCCGGACCCCACAACCAGGGCATTCAGTCCCACGCCCTGGCCCAACCGGTTGCTGGGGAAAATTTGTCGCACCAGGGCCAAATTCACACTCATCAGGCCCGAGGCACCGATGCCCTGAACCGCTCGAGAAACTGCCAGCCACTCCAGGCTGGGCGCCAAGGCGCTGGCAATGGCAGCCAGGTTGAACAGCGCCACCCCCACCAGAAACACCCGCCGAGCGCCCCACAAATCCCCCAGTGCCGCAAACGGTAGCAAGGTCGCCACCACGGCGAGTTGGTAGGCGTGCAAAATCCAGACCGATTCCGCAGGCGTGTGCTGCAGCGCAGCCGCAATCGCGGGCAGGGCGGTGTTGGCAATCGACTGGTCGAGTGAACCCAGGCAGACCGCCGTCATCAGAGAGCCAATGGCCAGCCAGCCCGGTGGGGCGGAGGTGTTGTCAGGATGAGCAGACGGCATGCCCGATTATCGGACGAGGTGGGACGGCCTCGCCCCACGCTTCATTTGTGGTGTGGACGTGCCCCGTTTTTTTCATCCACCTGGTGGGACACCTCTTGCACCGCTGTCTGCACCAGTCGGATCATCTCGTGCAGGGCTTCACGACGGTTGTCAAACACCTGATGCAGGGTGAAGCTGTCGGGCGCCAGCTGCTCAAACTCCTGGGCCGTGACCACTCGGTGCAGCTTGTCGCGTTCAATCAGATACCAGAGCGTGCCAATGTCCATGGTGCAACTTCAGGTGATGGAAGGGGTGTCAGGGCTTGCCGCCGCTGGGGAAAAATTTCTTGAAATCCTTGAGCAGGCTTTCCTGGGACTGGGGCAGGAGCTCGAACAGGGGAGGGCGTACCCGCAGCCAATCCGCATCATGATACTGAACGGACATCAGGTACTTGAGGGCAGGCACTTCGGGCAGGCCCATCAGCATGCGGGCCAAATGCAGCAAGGGGCCGTCGTCGGATCCAATGGCATTGCCTGCCACGGACAGCTTGGCAGCGGACGGTGGCGTGACGAGTCCCATGATCACGGTGGGAATCAGGTTGGCCCAACTCGAGATGCTGGTGTGCAGACCTATCTTGCCCAGCGCAACAGCTTGCAACTCGTCATTGGTGTAAACCGGGAGTTGAGCCGAATACAGCCGCAGCCAGTCCTGCATGTGTGAAGCGTTGCGCGTCTGGTCGAGTATGCCGGCGTAGGCGCCCGGGTGATGATTGACCACCTCGTTGACCACGTAGGGCTTGAGATCAGGCGCACCAGCCCGGTAGGGAGACGCCATGTACAAGTGCGTCGAGATACCTTGGGTGAGATCGGCCACCTGGTTGAAGAAGTGCGCGAGCCCCTCTTGCGTGGGCTCGTCCTCCGATCGAGGAGGGCGCACGATGCAGCCTCGCAGGCCCAGGGTGCTGGCTTGCCGAATCACCTCTACCGTTTCGGCCACACTGGAAAAGCCGGCATGCAACACGATGTCGCGTCCCGATATCCCATGGGTGACCAGTTGCTTGACAGCCTCGAGCCGCTCCTTGGCGCTGAAGGACAAGCCCTCGCCCGCCGGTCCGAAGAGCACCACGCCTTGGATGCCCTTGACGGCCAGGGTTCGGATGTGTGTGATCAGTTTGGCGTGATGAAGGGTGAGATCAGGTTGCAGGGGCATCAAGACATCCACCCACACACCTTGAAGAGCGCGAGAACCTGTTGTCATGTCAGATGCTTCTCCTGCTTGTTGCGCGACAGCGAGCCAAACCCCACTCAGGCCCTCAGGGGAAGGCTTACAACACCCAAAGCATGATCACATGAAAGCCTGGTGTGTGTCAACGCAACTGTATCCCTGGAGAGAATGCAGGCAGAGGGGCAGTCCCGATACAAAAGCCCACATGACGCGCACCCAGGTGAATGCTCTAAGATGGAAGCACTTTCATAGATAAGGAGTGGTCAGATGGCGGAATCGACTGAATGTGTACCGGCGAAATCTCTTTATATGTCGGAACCGGAGATGCAGGCGCGCGTGTCGCGCTTTCAGGATCTCAAACCCCTGCCAGTCCAATCCGCCCAGGACGTGCCCCAGGCGGCCCGCGACGTGGTGTACGCCCGTGAATTGCTATCGGTCATCGGGCTGGATGGAAGTCGAAAAACCGCCATCAACACAGCTGCGCCGATTGTGGGCGCAGGGGGCATGACCATGACCATTGCCCGTTGTCCCCCGGGGCAGGGGCCTGGACTGCACATTCACAAGGACACCTACGAAACCTTCACGGTCCTGGAGGGCCGATTCGAGGTGAGTTGGAACGAGGGCGGGCAGAATGCCATGGTGCTGGAGCGCTTTGACACCATTTCACTGCCGCCCAAGGTCTACCGCGCGTTCAGAAATGTGGGCACCACCGAGGGCTTGTTGCAAGTCATCATCTCCGGTGGGGTGCATGACATGAACGACATTGCGTTTGCCTTCCACGAAGGTGAGCGCCTGGATGCGATTGCGCCCGAGGCGCGTAAAACCTTTGAAGAATTGGGGTTCCGGTTTCAGGGCGGCGCGCTGTAAGGCGATCGTTCGTCGCTTCAGGTCTTGGACAAGGTCTGCGCCGCCTGAATCGCCGATTTGGCGTCCTGGGCCGAACTGGCTGCCTGGGCATTCTGTACCAACGTGCCCAAAATGCGCGCGCCATGTTCGACCGAGATCGAGCCGTAGCTGATATCGCCCATCACCACGCAGTCCTTTTGCAATTCCGCTCGCTCGCTGGCTTCGATATTGCCCTGCACCCGGCCAGCCACGATGACGCGGTTGGCCCGGATATCCCCGGTCACCTCGCCAGTGGGGCCAACGGCCACGGTGATGTTGCGGTCTGACTGGGCCTCGATGCTGCCGTGGACCTTGCCGTCCACACGAACACTGTCCTGCAGCACCAGACGACCCACGATCTCGGTGGTGCGACCGATCAGGGTGTCAAAGCGTTCCTGAAGCGAGGAGAGGGATTTGTCTTTGGCGTTTCCGAACATATCAGGCCTGTGGCAGTCTTAGGGTTTGAGGTAAGTCATGACCTTCAGGGGGTCCACCGCGCGGTCATGGCGAAAAATTTCCAGATGCAAATGGGGGCCCGTGGATCGACCGGTGTTGCCGACTTCGCCCAGCAGTTCCCCTCGTTTGACGTCCTGGTGGAGCACAACATGGCGCCGCTGCAAGTGTCCATAGCGGGTCACAAATCCATCGGTATGCTGAATGTCAACCACGTGCCCATAGGTGGCATCATGCCCCGAGCGAACGACCCGACCTCCTGCGGCAGCCAGCACCGGTGTGCCTGGATCGGCTGAAAAATCAAGGCCTTCATGCAGAGCCAGATTCCCGGTGAAGGGGTCGTTGCGCAAGCCAAATCCGCTGCTGAGATGAAATGCTCCCCCCACGGGCAAGCCAGTGGGCAAGCGTTCGAGCCAATCCAGTCGCGCTTGCCAATCCTGATAGCTGTCTTGGACTGCGCGATCCAGTTGTTGCAGATCCAGGGATGTCTGGCCCAGGGCCTGTGGCAGCGGAACCCTGAAAAAAGGCAGCTCGAACCTGGGCGATAGCAAAGGTCCTCCGCGACCGGCAGGAGGACTGGACAAGCGTTGCTGCATGAGCTGGGGTGTCGCCAGATGGGTCAGGCGCGAATTCAGCGTCTCCAACTGTTGCAGGTCCTGGGCTGTCCGGTGCAGTTGTTCCCGCAGTTCGGCCAGGCGGGCGCGGTAGTCGGATTCCATGCGCTGGTGCTGCGCTTCGGTGGTGACACCGCCCATGCTGCGTGCGAGTTCAGGGCTGTATTCCACGGCAAAGCGCAGGCCCACCCAATTCAAGACAAAGCCGAGCAACACCAAGACCAGGGTCACCACTGCCGCAGCCCGCAACATGGTGCGGGCCGTGATGGAAATGGTTCGGACATGTCCGGTCGGGCCGGATAGCCACATCAATTGCATAAGACTGAGGCGCTGCGTAACAGCTGCAGGTGAAACGGTCCTGATAGCTCAGGTAGGGGGAAAGACGCGACAGGCGTCGGATAGTGGGGAAGAATCTAGCAGTAAATACGGTGTTCAACAATCCGGACTGTCGGCGGGTTGGGGTGACAGGAGGTCGTCACGGAGATCAAAATGATGGCTTTGGAATTACTTTTTGCTTGTTGCTTGGCGTGTTGCCTGTTCCAAACGGACCATTGGCGGTGTTCAGGCTTCAATTGGCTGTCTGCGGACGGCAGCGAAAGAAGAGCGCGAGGCAGAGGAGCGGCGTGTGGCTGACTTGAATAAGGCTGCGGCCAAGCCTGCCGCGTCTCCATGCGCGAGGTGTATGTCAGCTATTCCAAAGAGTTTGGCGCGGACAAGATTCGGCGCATTCAAGCGTTCAAGTGAACTTGGGTGGAGGTCTGCAGGGCCTGTCTACAACTTAAGTTTCATTGAAAATGGCCGGGCTGATAGTAGCATGCTCGGCAAATGAAACCTAGCCTTGGACATGCCCTGCTCATCGTCGATGATCACCCCGTTTACCGCGAAGCTTTAGGCCAGATATTGGCGCGCGAGTTCAGCGCCATTGGCATTGAGGTCAAAACCGCCAGCAATTCCAGCGAAGGCATTGAACTGGTGGACCAAGGTGATCAAACATGGGTGGTGTTGCTGGATGTGCTCATGCCCGGACTCAGTGGGCTGGCGGGCATCAAGGTTTTCAAGAGCAAACCCAATGTGCAAGACGTGATCTCCATCTCGGGCTTGGATGCCCAAACCTGGGAGCCTCGCGCCGTGGGCGCTGGGGCTACCTTGTTTTTGTCCAAAAACAGCACATCATCGGAAATTTTCAAAAAGATCCAGCCCCTTCTTCAACTGGCCCAGCCCAGCGAGTCGGTTGTCTCCAACGTTGAAAAAAATGGCTTCCGTTTGACCCAGCGGCAACTGGAAGTCTTGCATTTGATTTCCTTGGGCCATCCAAACAAGATCATTGCGAACTACCTGGACATCAAAGAGCAAACCGTCAAGATTCACATCAACCAAATTTTCAAAGAGCTGCGGGTTTTCAACCGAACGCAAGCTGTCCTCAAGGCGCAAAAGCACCAGCTTCTTCATGTTCCTGAGGCTGCCAACAAGTGAACATGGAATGAACGAAAGCGCACAAGAAGATATTGCCATCCAGTTCAGAGCGCTTGCAGCCCGAGAAAAGCTGCAATACATGCACGCCTACGCCAAGACGAGCACCATCGCCACCATCTTGGCCCCCTTGCTGTGCATTCCCTTGTACATCGACAGCACGGACGCCTTCCTTTTCAATGCCTGGTTTGCACTGATGGCCGCAGTGGTCATTGCGCGGTTTTTTCTCATTCGCGCCATCTCTCATTCGGACGATGTGGAGCGCAATTTGGTGCGACTGAACATCGCCGTTGGTATCGTGACCTTTGTCTGGGGCTTGGGTTGGTTCATCTTTGTGCCCACCTCAGAGCCTGTGGAATATTTGCTCTTCCAAATCATTTCCTTGACCGTGCTGTTCGTGGGTATGGTGGGCTACTGCGTCAACTGGAAAACCTTCTTTGCCTTTGTGTTGCCCTTGAAGACGCCAGAATTGTTTTACATCGTGTTTCATCACGAAGTCATCATTTGGCCGATTGCCCTGGGCTCCATGGTTGCCTTGTACCTGGCCTTGAAAATGGGCTTTCTTTTCTCCAAGTCATGGGAAAAGTCATTCTCGCTGCGTCTGCGCAACGATGCCTTGGTCGATCAGCTCATTGCCGAAAAGAACGCATCCATTGAAGCCAACATTGCCAAGTCTGAATTCATTGCGACCGCCAGCCACGACTTGCGACAGCCCATGCAAGCCATCAATATTTTCATTGAGATGATTGAGCAAAAGAACCTCAAGGAATATGAAAAGTCCATCTTTGAAAGAATGCACAGCAGCGTGGCAGTTCTGAACAAAATGTTCAACACCCTGTTGGACATCAGCAAACTGGACTCAAATTTTTCGACCACCGAAACGCATTTTTCGCTCTCGCACATGGTTGGCAATTTGCGCCATACCTTTGAAGATCTTTGCCAGCAGAAAAAGCTTGGCTTGATTTTCAAGGGCGAGGCGCGTACCGTCAAAGGCGACCCGCAGTTGACAGAGCAACTGCTGCGCAACCTTCTCTCCAACGCGGTTCAATACACCGACAGTGGCGAGATCGTGGTCACCTTCGGTAGCGAAGCGGGGTGCCTGGTGTTTTCTGTGGCGGATTCGGGCTGCGGCATCCCCGCTGAAGATTTGTCGCTGGTTTTCAATGAGTTTTATCGCTCTGATCACTCGCGATCGCGCTACGACGGCCTTGGCTTGGGCCTGTCCATTGTGAACAGAATTGTGGAAAAAATTGACGGCCAGTGCCGGGTGCAATCCGAAGTCGGCCAAGGCTCCACATTCACCATTCATACCCCTTACAGGGTCTCGCATGAGCAAGCACAGCAACCATTGATGCCTGCCAATGCCTCACCCTTAGCACACCATGCGCCGTATGAGACCGCACTGGCGCCTTGCATTGGCATCATCGAGAACGACCCCTCCCTCCGGGAAGCCTATCGCCAGTACTTCAAGCAAAAGGGCTACCAGGTCTACTTGATTCCGCATCACGAGGTTGCATTTTTCGAATTTCTTCTGGAACTTCCAAAGCTGCAATTCATCCTCAGTGACTTCAGGCTGGGTGAAAAAGACGGCATTTACTTCATCCAGAAGCTGAGGGAAGAATTCAACGAGGACATTCCTGCGTGCATTCTCACAGCAGACACCTCACCCAAGCACCTGGAACTGTTCAGCGCGCACAACATCGATGTGCTTTACAAGCCGATTGACATCAAAGAGATTGCGGCCTTTGTCGCCAGCGCCATGCGGCAAGCGCATTGATAATTTTTGGGGTGACAACCAGACCGTATTTTTCAAGAGCTTTTGGCGGATGTGCGAAACGCTTCTTGCAAGCGCTTTTTCGTGGGCTCGTTGGTGAATTTGTATTCCAAGGAAAGATGAATCATCGCTTCAACTCTGTGAGGGATGCTTCATCTTGCACAGATCAAGCGTCACTCAAAGTTGATCGCTTGCAATCTCTGACAGCGCGCGGCAAACCCGCACGGCCATCGTCTTGGGGGGCGCATTGGTCTTGACCGTTCCTCTGCCTGCAGGCCCTACGTAATCGTAGAAAGACTGCAGCACACCCTCGATCTTGGCTTCGTAAAAAAACAAGCGGTACGGCGTGCCGTTGGGACATCTGCCCACAAACCGATAGGTTTCGCTGGTTTGGTCTGCCAAGCGTGAAGTTGAAGCTTCGTCTGCCATGGCTTGGCTTGCCAAGCATAAAAACAAACCCATCACACTGCTGATCGTGAACTGCTTTACATTCGGCATGCGCTGATCCATTCCTCTGAGCTTCAAAATGCTCTGGATGCTACGGACAGGCTCCTGTGCTCACAATAATAAATACGCTCTAGAACTTCTGATGTAGCTGCTTACGCGGTCCTTGAATCGACCCGGATCTATTAGACACTTCCGAATTTTTGGGTTTGACGTTTCTCGAACTCTACCGGGGAGACGCCGCCAGATGTGTTGTGGCGACGCTTGGGGTTGTCGAACATTTCGATGTAGTTCAAGACATTGCGGGTTGTTCGCGTGGATCGTTTGAAGGTTCTTCCATCCTCAAAGTAACGAACCTGCCAGTAGGGGGGCTGGCCTCCATGAGATACAGCACCAATTTCCGGGGAAAGCCATCAATGTGGGTGATGGAGCCTCTTATGGGCAGTGTGTTGTGGCTTTGAGATTGCCGCGAATCGGGGGCCGGACCGGGCTGTCGGAAGAAAAATTCCAGTGCATTCATCCCCGCAGCTTGCGCCCAGCGGGGCAGGGCTGTCAGCCGGTGTCAGAGCGCAGCTTCAGGGCTTTGGGCACGCCAAATTTGTTCATTTCCCCAGACTTGTATAGTTTTTACTGCCGGGTGATTTGGGTGGTTTTATGTGGTCACCCATGCCGTCTTCCATGTAGAATTTCATCAGTCGGGGGGGTAGCTCAGCTGGGAGAGCGTCGCGTTCGCAATGCGAAGGTCGGGAGTTCGATCCTCCTCCTCTCCACCAAACCGTCAACCTGGCGTATCCACGCCACCATGCTGCGTCAGCCTCCTT
>JACCEC012523563.1_pt1 | contig 18396 bp, 22 predicted proteins | sample 7450121 | NCBI WGS metagenome assembly JACCEC01 (sample SAMN15323455, study PRJNA562643) | freshwater metagenome | isolation source: river surface water | place: USA:Blue River Watershed | collected 2017-08-18 | reverse complement strand
TCTTCAGGAAATTATCTAGACGACTAAGTGGCATTTTACTTGCACGATAAGTTCTGTTATAGATTATTTATCACAAGAAAAAAGAGGAGACCCATTAGGACCTCCTCTTTCGCACTTCCTTCACACCATATTATTTTACCACAATTTTCTATTCTTGTAAATACTTAATTACATTTTTTGCAAATAGTTTTATTTCTTCTATTGTTGCGTCACTTTTCATAATATTTGCTTTATAACTTATTACTCTAACATTTCCTTTTACATATCCAAGTTCGGGGACTAATCTATCTAAAGTAGGACTGTTGGGGGTGTGTTTTTTTGTCCCTCTGAATATTGGTATTTCTAAAATCGGACAAATTTCTGGAACTATAATATCGGTATAATCTAAATTGAATGGTATATTATTTACTTTTGCACGATTTTGAGAACCTTTCCACATATGGTATTCAACCGTTCCAGATTTACCATGTTTCTTTTTTTTATTTTTTCTATCTATAAGAGGACATCCAATACTGCAGTGCTTTATTGGATCTTTAGATTTTTTTAAATCTGAGGTTGTTTTTTCACAAATATTACCACAATCACATTTTAATTCATATATTCTATTACCAGAATTATTTCTTTTATCAGTTAATTTTACTACAGTTAATCTACCAAATTTTGTTCCTTCTGATATTAATGTTTTTAAGTTACAGTTTCTCATTAATCCATTTTTCTTCTTTCCATAATATATTTATAGTTTTATCAAAAACCATAGTAAATCTATGTTTTCTTGTTCTATTTCTCCATTCGCCTTTTAATCCTTTAGTCGGTCCTCTTGAGTGCTTGATAAAAGAACCATCAGATTGTTCAATCCAAAAATCTTTTTTTGGATCAGTCATACCTCTGTAAGAAAAATTGCTCGCACGATAGATAATTCCACTGTGCTTAGAAGCATCAGCATAAGAAATAATAGCCCTAGGATTGACATCTTTTCTAAATCTCCTTATACAACGACTGACGAACCAGGATGTAATGTTATACTCTTCTTTTTGAATATCTGGATGAATACACAAACGTGATAGTTCGTATATTCCTTCTTGCTGATTTCTTTCTAGTCCAAATGCTCCGACTGCTATTTCTGGGACGGGGAGACCAGTAAAGATACAAGTACCCAAGCACCCACCAACCCGCAAAATATCAGAAACTGAGGATCTGAAAAGCCCATAATTGAAACCAGATTTAAAATCTTTAGATTCGTCTTTAAGATAATGATAGGTATAAAGAAGTTCTTTGATTTCTTCTTTACCTACTCTATCTATATAAAAATCTGATTTCATTAAGTATTTTTACTCACTTTGTTTGCATTCTAACATATATTCTACAGTATTTGCTACATCGTTCATAGCATCACGAAGAAAAGGTCTTTGACCTGATTCTTGCTTACATACAGGACGACTATTATCAGTTAATGTCCAACGCCACTGATTCATGTCAGCACAATACCAGAGATTAATTCTCATGTTTGAAATGCTCCAGTTCAATCCAGTTAAGGAGGGTTTGGAATGCACTGATAGAGGCATTCGTACAATTATCATCCTTAAGTTTCTGAACATAATATTCAAGTGCTTCAATGACCATCTGGCGGTCTTGTTGTGAAATAAGTGACATTGGAGTTATAGAACTCAGAGCCTCTAGACAGAATTGAACTGTCGTCTCCGCTTTACAAGAGCGGTGCATCACCACAATGCTTTAGAGGCAAATTTTTTGTCTGTGAAAATCTAATCTTGCTTTTTCACGTCTACTTACTCTACCATTACCTTTGTTCTTTGCTTTATATGTAGGTGTTTGTGAATGGCAGTTTGGGCAGATAAACCTTAGATTATCAGGACTATCATTATAAGGGTTTCCATCAATGTGGTCAACCTCTAAACTGATTGGATTACCATTCCATTCAGTAATTTCACAGCAAGAACATTTGTAACCGTGTGTTTCTGTGAGATATTCTCTCAGTGCTATTTTACCAGGTTTTTTACCTCCTAACAACCACTCTTCAATACGATGTTTCTTTTGAAACTCTTGTTGACAAGCGTTAGAACAGTACTTTCCAGTTTTGTTTGCTGGATTGTATCTAAACTCTTTATCACAGTGAGAACATTTGCCCAACATAGTAGACCTTTTTATTTTATTTATATGGTCTACTACTTAATCAACAGGCAACATTTCTGGATTTTCCAGATCCAATTCAAACATGAGAGGATGACATTCTTCTACCATCAAGTAATATGATGATTGGTAAAGATCCTCTGGTTCAAATCTTCTTTCGCCATCTGCTATTTCAATCAAACTTAGATCATAAAGACCATCATCTGGAACATCATCAAAAGTAAATGGAATTTGATTTATGAAATACATGAGAACTATTTGAGTTCCGCGATTGTACCAAACGTATCTGGCATCTATTCTGTATTTCATAGATTAGTCCTTTACTTTTGTTTATTTAGAGGAAGAACCTCATGGGCAAGGGGGGACTCGAACCCCCACGGGATTACTCCCAGCGCATTTTAAGTGCGATTCGGCTACCTATTACGACACTCGCCCAATAAAAAACTTACGCTTGGTAAGTAACAGGATTATACTTGAGATACTCAAAGAATGTCAACTTCATTTCTTTTTGTGACATTCCGCAGTGTTTTGCTGCTTGGGGAAGATTCCATTTTGCACGAAACAAATGCTCATTTGCTTCCTTTACATTATCTGGTGTGGTTTTCACTGGTTCATCTTTCAGTGCTTTGTAGTTAATGCGATAAGGATTCATTTAAAAAAAGTATCGTGCGTAAAATTTTACCGGGATTTTTTCCGACCTAAAATGAAATTAAAGGTCTATTTTGGTTTTAGAGAGGACTTGCATAAGAAAGTGTTTTTTCATCAATTGTAGCACGAACAAACTCTAACACGCTCATGAATTCATCAACAGTGTCACAGACCACTTCTTTTTCTGATCCTTCACTGGAATACAGATACACGGTTCGCTTGATCGGATCTACCACGCAGCGTGTCAGGTACTCGTCTTGCATTCAGTCGTCCTTTGATTACCTTAGTAGTATAGCACCCCTCAGTCCTCTGTGGCAACCCTCTGTTCCGCTTTGAGACGTGGCACATCCTTGCGCTCACCGATGACTAGGTAATAACAATCAATGGGCATACCACCGCTTGATTGAAGGAATACTTTATTTTCACCGATACGTTTTACGATTACATTCTGATGAGCACCAATAGGAGTTAAGTGAACAGAAATTGTTGTTTGTTCTACAAATTCTTCCCAATAACTTGGAAGATTGATTTCATTTCTACTTGTAACCCTACCTCTAAAGAATACTGCATTTTCTGGACCAAGTAAACTTTCAAGGTTTAAGTTATAATCTTTAACTGATGGATGACCGATAGTAATCATGGTAATAGTGATGTAATAGTTGTGACTCCAAGATACTCAATAGCAGTATCATACTTATCTATGTCGTCTGCGAGACCTCCAATTGCTTGACGATTACCCCAGATTTCTAGTTGAATATCAGTTCTTAAATCTCTGATTGCATTCACTGCATCAATTTTATAATTAAAATCACCTAGATCTGATTGAATGTTTGACTCTGCAGTATTTGCAGCATTAATCGCATTTGTCAAGTTTGTCTCTTGAGTTGGACATGATGAAGGATTCTCATAAAGAGTAAAAAGTCCAATAAGAGCAGTGTTAAGTGTAAATGTTGTGCCTTCAGCAGCTCTTCCTCCACCAATTGGATTTGCAGGATAACTAGAGAAACCAACAGTGTAATAAATCTTTCCTGCTCCAACGTCTGGTTCTTTAACTGCAGGAATACTATCTCCATCACCTAGATCAATTTCATCATGAGCAAATTCTGGACTCCATGATTGAGAATTTGAATTAAATCCAGAGTTGTCATAAAAAATTGATTTTCCAATACCATATTGGTCACTATTCATAATCCCAAGAGTTTGTGGACTAAATGGATTTGATGCAAATGGTATTCTAAAATAACTGATTGCTGTTGTTCCAATTCCCGCAGGACTTTTATAAACAGTAAAAGTTACATAAGAACCATCTTGCTCTGGAGCAGAGGCACCTATGGAAACAACATTATCTAATATAAGAGTATTGACTAGTTGTGTTGTTGTACCAACACCAACAGTATTACCTACTCCAGATAAAACACTAAGATCTGAAAGAGATGTTCCAAGTCCTACAACCTCACCATATCCTAAAGGAAATACACCATTCTTTGATGCACTAACGAATTGTCCCGGTTCAATTCCAATTGTTGTCCCTGACCCTACAGGAGACATTACAGTTAAAATACTAGATCCAATGCTGATTGTTCCAATAAAACTTGTAACAAAGGTATCACCAATATCTCTTTGAGATGGTTCATCATAATACTTAAGACCATAAAGATTTTTTTGTTCAAATCCAAATAAACTTCTGGTAGGATATGTAGTAATACCTCCGTTGGCATTTAAGAATGCAACACTACCATCAGTCGCAAGACCAACTCCAGAGGTAGATCCTATTCCTGCAGTAGAGTAACCAACTAAAGATAATTTAGTTACTTGAAGATTATAATATTCATTAAATCCGCCACCTCCATTTGATCCAGTACTAACACCAAGCACTCTCCAGAACATATCTGTTCTGCATCCAACATTTATTCTTGCTTGATATGCATCTTTCGTATCTTGAAGTTTGTCATTAACATTTTCTACTTCAGCAAAAAGATCAGCATCGATACTTACAATTGCAGCATCATAAAGTTCTTTTTGATTATCTTTTGCAAGAATATTTTTTTGAAGGAATTCAATCCCTTCATATGCCTGCTGTTTATTTTCACTTAAATCTGAAATAATATCTGATGCGATTCCCATTTTTTATTTCCCCTTCAAATCCCAATCTTTTGCTTCATTACCTTCATATTCAACAACCAAATCAGCAACATCTTTTCTCTTAGCGTAAACGGTGTAACTACAGTTAATTGGACCACCAGAGTTATTTAAGACATTAATTCTAGTTCCCCATTCAATACTCTTTACAAATAGTTCCTGATAAACTCCATGTGGAGTAAGGTTGACAGTGATTGTTTCGGCGTCAACTAAACCTTTCCAATATTCAGGTAATTGTATCACATTTGCATCAATTAATCTACCCCTAAAGTAAACACCATTTTCAGGACCCTCAATACAAGCATGTGCTAACCTATGATTTTCTTTAGTAGGATGAGGAATATCAAACTTCTTCGTTGTTCCTACAATTGAACTATTAAAAGATAAGAAACCGTTAATATGAGTAGCACCATTTACAACAAGAGCTCCGTTTATAACTCTTGAACCACTTTCTACAACATCACCAATTGTTGATTCTTTACCAACATCAGCGGTTGCACCAGCACGAACTTCTAAACCAGTTTGTGCTTTTACCCCCACAAAAGTTTTTGCTCCAGTCCAATTTAAAAGACCAATTCCATTTGTAATTGGAGATATAATATTAATAAGAATAGAATTGACGCTTACTCCAACAGGTCCAGAAGGATCACCAACAATAACGTCAATAGGTGTTGGTGTAAAACCTCTACTAGTAATTGATAGGATTGATTTTACTAACGCTGCTTTAGTATTTGTTACTGGTGGTCTTGTGAACCCAACACAGGTTTCTGCTGGAGCAAAAATTGGAGAACCAACATGAAGTCCACCATCTGCCCAAACTGCACCAGGAACTGCAGTAGGGCCAAAACCATGAGCAACATTGGATGGTCCCGGTATTCCACCAGGAAGATTAGAAACAACTTGTAATTGCTTTCCTACATGTAAATCGGTAACTTCCATATTATGTTATACTTTCAATCAACTTTTTAAGACCTTCTAATTGTTGTATGACTGTATTTACACCACTACCAAGAGGACTGCTGATAGGAGAAACGTCAGCACCCTCAACAACTTTCATTGAACCACAAGTAATTTTATATCTACCAGGAACATTTAAGTTTAGATTTCTTTCAGTACCCAAACTTAACGCATCAGATGACTGAAGTTGAACTGTTCCAGATTCAACATTGACTTTCGCATTTGATAATACATTAACCCAACCAGTATTAGTTCCGTTGCCAGAAGCAATAATATCAATGTCCTGAGCATACATTCGGATTCTTCCTTTTGGTGCTCCGATAATCATGTCACCATTCTCTGCATATGCAACGAAAGAAACACCATCAACTGGTTGTTCTCCACACAAGATTTGATAGCAGGCAGGAGCACTATTAATAGTAGATCCTGCAAGTTTACCTGTCATTTGAAGACCCATGTAATGAGATCTTCTGAAAGAAGTTGGAAATATATTACGAACAATAACTGCCATTTTGGCATTATTCTTCATCACATCACCAAAACGAACCTCACCTTCAGTGGTTCCTATATTATTAAAAGAATAAACCTTCTCTTCTGCCATCAGTTTTTACCTACACAATCCACAACCTGAATCAATTGAGTTCCAGCAGGAATACTAAATGCAGTATTTTCATCAATTCTCTTGAATGAAAGAATTGGAATTAAAGTAGCATTGTAACCTGTACTGGTATTTAGTTTAAGTGTTGGCATGTTAGTGAATCCAATACCTGGTTTAACAATATTAACATCAATAATTCTACCATTACCACCTATAACAGGAACAAGTTCTGCACCTGTATCTACACCATCACTTATAACTGTAATTGTATCACCATCACTAAATCCAAATCCAGGATCTTGAATATAAACACCACCTATAGAAACAGCAACAGGATAAGTTGTAGATGGTGATGAGGAAGAGACAAGATCAGGACATGGTGGTGATGTAACAGAAATATTTTCCTCAGAAATATATTCAGGAATTCCTGCAAGTCTTACAGTATCTCCAACTCTAATATCAATAACCTCTCCTGGATCAAATGGACCTTCCCACTTATTCGTATTACCTCTTCTAATTAAACTTTGACAACGATCTGCAATTACTCTATTCATACCACCAATGCTACCATCAGGTGATGGTAGATATCCATAACCAGAATTATTAATAATCACATCAACAACACCAGTAACAGTTTCTTGTTCTCTAGTATCATCTGGATTATCTGGATCTACAATAGTTCCATCATCAGTATAAACATTAACATCACCAATCACTGCAGTACCATATGCACCCGTTCCTGTTCCACAAGAATCATTAATTGAAACAGTCGGTTCACTAGAATAATCACTTCCAGGAGTTATGATATTAATACCAAGAATTTCACCAGCAGTACTTACTACAACATCACCTGTCGTTCCGGAACCATCAGATCCCCAGAAGGATACTGTAGGAACTCCACACTCTTCAAGACCAACACAATCTAGTGCAGAATCAATTGCACTTTGTGCGATTTCCTGTGCATTCAGTCCAGAAAGACTACTTGTAATGTCACCTGGTATGTCTCCAAGTGCAACAACACTATCAGCAAAAGATGATGCACTCTCAAAAATAGAGTTGAAATCTAAAGTAGAAAGTGAGAATTGAGATGAATCTATTCCACCTTCAAGGAAATTCCACTCATTAGTTACTGGACATAATTGCTGAACATCACAACTAAGAAAATCAATAATTGATTCAACAAAAGAAATAACATCATTAGCAAGAGATATCGTCTCTCCAATTAAACTAGAAATTGGACCAAGAATTGAATTTATGGAGTCCAATAATGCTGGTAATATACTTCCAATTAAAGAAGACAGGAATGATTCTATTACACAAAGACCAGTATTTAAAAAAGTATCAATTAACTCATTTAAAAAGTCAGCAATAAGATTAGCAAGATTATTTAAAATTTCTAGGAACAAACATGATATTAAATTTAGTGCCTGATCATTTGCTTCTAAAATTGAATATCTTATATTTAAATAAACATTCCCTATTGTATTATTAACTATTCCATTAACCTGTCTCATTATATACTTACGAATTTCATCAATCAACCAAGTAATGGAATTTGCAATTGCTTGAGATACTTGATCTACTTTAGATTGAACTTGATTTAAAAATTCTTGACTAGTTTGTAAAAAACTATCCTCACCTAAAACACCATTTTTAAGTTCCTCAACAAACTTAATAAGTCCTTCAAGTTCTTTATTGATTGCAGCGGTATCAACAGGAATACAAGGACTTGGTATTTCTATACTTTCATTGTGAGTATTTTGCTTTTCATCTTCTTTACTTGGAACAGCGTTTCTTGGTACTTCAGATCCTGGCGCAACACCACTACCCTCTGGATCTATACAACTCTGAGGTACTTTAAAATCTGTAGATCCAGGAATAAATCCACTTGCAGGACCACATCCAGGAGATTCTTTTGTTTTTGGAATATCAATTACACAGTTAGGATGTACTTCCGTAATGTAATATTGATCTGCAATTCTACTTACTGTAACATAAGTATTTACAGGATATGTTGGACTAAATCCAAACTCACCTCTCAATCCAGAAGTTGGAGTTTGTCCAAAAACAGTTATTAAATCATTATTACTTTCAGTGCCATCTGTCGAATGACAAATTCTTACTTTGTATCTTCTTACAGTAACACCATTTATTTTGTATGATTCAAACTTTTTATCGGTTCCTTGTTTAATTTCAAATTCTTCAGATACAATCTGACCTATTCCAATAACATTTCTACCAAGGTACTTTTCTAGTTGTTGTTGATTTTTTTTCTCTCTATATGATTGTGCCATCAATCCTCATAAATTCTACATTCAGATGCATCTGGATTTTCATCACAGAATAACTCTAAAGGAGTTGGATCGTGATCTTCATTAGGATGATTTGCTTGATATTTTTCTAAAGAATTAAGTTCACCTTCTAAGTGACGACGACGCTGAGAAGAAAGTTGTGGATCATCTAGTTCATTTTTATCATCATTAATGTGTTGTTGAATGCTTCTTTCCATGTTAGGTTACCTTTACTCCGAAAGAATCTCTTACCAGTCGCAGTCCCGTGTAAGTTTGTGACTTATCACCATAATGGCATAGATCCGATATCATATATATACCACTATCTTTAGGTGTTTTTGTGAGAGTGCTTTTTGTAGATAGTTCAGGAAACTCACAATAAACTAAATCACCTGCATGTAGACTAAAATCAGCAGCTATTATAATCTCTGCAGACATATTAAACTTTTGTCTGTAATTTTGTTGAGATTGTTGTAAAACATCCTCAACTACAACACCTTCTTTTGTATTTTGCTCTACTTGTTTTTCTATAGAATCACCAGAACTAAAGGTTTGGCCAATATCTCTTTGAGTAACTACCCTAACAGTTGCTTTACCTTTATACTCTTCATTAAATTGAGGTAGTTCTTTTCCTGCAATTTCACCATTACCATCTGGTGGTGGAATGAATGGATCTTTTTTAGTATATGTTTTATTAACCTCATCAAAAAATTCAAGAACAGTTCCATATGCACCAGATTCAAATTGCCCAAGAGCATCTATTGTTCTGTCAATTTTAGAATGAAGTATCTTGTTGTCAAATCCTTGAGGAATAGTTGTACGATCAACTTTTTTATTCTCAATAAAGTTTTTAATTTTTCTTCCTTTACTATCTTTATAATTAGGAAACGATCCAGTCACTTTGAAAAGGTTATCTATTGACTTAAACTTATACCCTTCAGAAGTTTCCCAGAAAAGATACCCACAAGTTTTTCCAAGTGCGTCCTTAATATTAGGAACACCAATCTGCTGTAGTTCTAATATTTTATCAAATGGATAATCATCTATGCCCCATTTTTCATAAGTATTAATTGTCTCATCAACTTCAATATCTTTTTGAGTTTTCAAAAACTCAGTTAGTATTCTACTAACACTATCAGATATTTTACCATCAAATTTAGTTCTTACTCTTGTATCAAGAAGAGTATTATCATATGCTTCTTTAGAAACGATATTTAATTGATATGAGATATTTTTAAATGATTGAGCAACTCTTGATACGGTAGCAATTCTCAAGTCATTGTCATCAGTAAGTTTTATCTTATTCCCATTTGCATCTTCTATTTCAAATAAAACCTTTTCTGTTCCTTGAAGATTAAGTCCTTCAAGCGCAGATACTGTAGCACCAGATCCATCATCTGCAGACATTGTGCTTCCAGTTTCAACAATCTGTACTGTTATCATTATAAAAGGAGACAAAACACTTTCACGATATTCTATTCTTGGAATAGATCTCATGTCTACAGATTTCTTATTTTTGTTTGAAAAAACTTCAAACTGATTAAATTGTAATGACTCCTTGCTTGACATATCTTTTTATTACTATTTAAGTAAGAACGAATTCCTTTTGATAAAGGATGGTATTATTTTCAACCAATGAATATGATGGTGTCTGCTGTAATGATGCAATCTCTCTTGATTGTTGAGATGGTGCAACTGATGATTGATTATCCCAATTAAAAATTTCTGATGGTTTATTTTTATCTGTTTTTTTAGAAGATTCTTTTTGTGTGTTAAAGGGTGCATTTACACTATATCGTTTTAATGGATCAAATGCACCTGTGATAGTTCCATTCCACCCAGTTCCAGTTTCCCAATGTAAATGTGGGCCAGAAGTTCTTCCTGTCATACCAACATATCCAATAATATCACCTTTTTTAATATTTCCTTTACCCCTTCCTCTACCACTCATATGACCATAGAGATGATAAATTCCGCTTTTGTCTATGAAAACAGTATAGTTACCCCATCCAGATTCATAATCAGATTCTACTATTTTACCATCAGAAATTGCTCTTAATGGAGTCCCTGCAGGCACCGCAAGATCACTTCCACCATGACTACCAGTGCTTCTTGTTTCACCAAATCTACCAGTGACAACTGGAGAAACTTTTCCAGGAGCAACATACTCAAATTTGGTAGATTGCAATACACCTTTTGCATATTTTATTCTAGCAGCATCATTTGCTTCTGCTTCCCCAGGTCTTTCATATTTTTTTCTAAACATAACAGTGGCTTCTTCCAGATTCTTTGTACCTTTAAATACAGATGCACTTAGTCCACCATCACCTGTTCTCAGTTCATGTTGAATAAATTGAAGTTGTGTTTCAAAAGAATATGGATCTATTTTTTTATTGGCAGCAAATTTTTCCAAATTAGACCATCTATTAGCATCCCATTGTGCGATACCTTTCATACCAATACTATTCATCAATCTAGGATTCATTGCTCTATTTTCTTGTAGCAAATTACCAACAATAGCTGCAGATTGGAAATCCGTATATCCCTGACTCTTAAAGTAATTGAAAGCTTTCATCGCCTTAACATCACCAGAAAAATCTCCTGGGGGAGATCCATCATCAAAACCACCACTTGAAATTGTGCCCGGAGCACCACCTTTCAAATTAAACTCTTGATTTAAATTTTGCAATACTTTAGAAGCAGAACTTTCTAAGGCGATTGAAAATGCATTAGAAATATACTTACCAATCTTTTCACCAATACTCATACCACCTTTAATTTCTCTTGATGGAACTACACCACCATTTGCCATTGCAATAGTTCTTGAGATGTCATTAAATGAAGAATCAAGTTCAGCATCAACAGCAGCTTGAATCACAGAACCAAAAGTATTGCCAAGAGATGTTGCAAGTTTTTTGTCTGGTTTCTGACCCAATGACATATCAATACCAGCACCAAACATGGCACCAGCAACACCATTTAATGAACTCATCTTCTTAAGATCTTCAGAGCTCTTTCTAAGTGCTCTTAATGCACTTCTTTTCCCTGGTTCGTCTTTGCCATATAATTGTTCAATCTTTTGCTTTCCACCAATATCCTTTCCAGGTTGTGTTTTTTGTGGAATATAAGTTTTTCTTGTTCTTTTTGGGGTAGTTTTAATTCTTCTAGAAGCAGCAACTTTTGACTGACCTCCAGAAACTTGGCCACCCTGTGCTTTAGCAGGTATTGGTTCTGGTTTAAATCCAGTCAAACTATCATATATTGTTTTGCCCAACATATCACCAATAAAACCACCAACAAACATACCAATACCAGCACCAAGTCCAAATGTAGTTGAACCCGCAAGAAAAATTCCAATACCTTGACCAAGAGCACTTCCAACTGCTCCTGCAGCAGCTCTTGTTGGTTTCTCTCTGAAAACAACTGTATCAATTATAAAACCAATAAGAGAACCAATAACAGGAACAGCAACCAATGATTTTAGAGATTGCTTTGCACCTTGTGATGCTAGTTGTTTTGCTGCTTGTTCTGTGGTCTCTCCCGCAATTCCTCTTCTTATTGCCGCACCAGCATTTCTTCTAGTTGCTTTTTCAGCAGATCTTGCAGCATCTCTTTGAGCTTTTGTAATTGCTCTTCCTTCAATAGTTCCTGGTTTTACTCCGGATGTTAAAGGTTCTGGAGTATATCCATATCCTCTACCCGCACCCATACCGGCACCAATGGCACCAGAAACTCCTTTTGGAGATCGCGGAGCAGTGCTTGCAATCAACATTGCAGCACCAATTGCACCATTTAGAATTAGATTTAAGTTCTTAGAAAACTCATCAAATGTTTTTTGTGCTCCTTCACCACCAATATTTTTAATCTCTGCACGAACTTTATCATACGCTTGATATCCAACATCAATAAAATCAATTACTCTATTAACTACATTCTTTCCAAATGCTTCTATGAATTGTGCAACAGGAGTTATCAGTTTAGTAAACTCAACAAGTTTAGGTAAGAACTGATTATACTTGTCAAATAGATATCCAATTAGAGTAAATGCAAGAAATCTATTGATTGTATCAAGAATACTCTTACCAGGCAATGATATCTTTGCAAGATTCTTTTCACTAACCTTAGTTGGTTTTCTTGTTTCTAACTGCTTTTCTCTATCTTCTGCCTTTTGTCTTTCTTTTTCTTTTCGTTTACGATTACTTTCACTCTGTTCAATTAAATAAGTGCTCTGTATAATATCACTTATCTTTGTAATCTTTTTCTTTATTACAACTAAACTACCACCAGATTCTTTTTCTTGGTCTGCAGGTTTTAAAAGTTTCTGAGATATCTTAACATCTTTTTTAAACAGGACATTATTTACAGGAACCAATAATGGTTTCTGTGATTCAACTATTGAACCACCTGGTCTTCCTGCTGGTAGAAGTTTTTTGGAATCTATAGTTGCCATAGTATTATCCTACAAGATCTGCGATACCAAGAGCATCAGAAATCATAGATCTATGTCCAGTATTTGCAACGATACTAAACTCTGGTATTTGAGTGCCAGAAATCGTTGGTGTTGGTGGTTTTGGTGCAACAGAGGTAGTTGGAGGAAGGACAATCATCTGTGTTTTACTACTAATGACAGGTGTTCCTGGTGCAGATAGTTTTGATTGTGGTCCAAGATTGATTGGTTGTCCACGAAGATTAACATATCCAGAAGGTTGGACACCCATTTCACGCATCATTTTTTCTTGTCTTTGAGCAGCACCTTGTATCGTTTGTACATTCTGTTTGAAATTTAGATTCAAACCACCACTACTTTGTGGTCTAGAAGAACTCTTAGGAAAACTAACTTGAGTTGAATCATAAGGACTCCAAGGTTTTATTATACTTGGAGCAGAAGGATTTTGATTATATCTTTGTACTGCTTTTGAAGAAAGTCGTTGTCCTGCTTGTTGATTTATTATTGTTCTGTTCAGAGGAATTCCTAATAGTTTGTTCTGGAATCCCATCTGACTTCCTCTAGGTGCTATAACGCTACCAGTTCCAGGAAGTCCCATGGATCCTAATTTATTCAATAAGTTACCAAATCCACCAACCATTCCACCGCCCTGGAACCCACTAATATTTCCTTTAACTCTTCCTCCACCTTGAGCAAGTTGAATATTGTTAACCATTCTAGGAATATTAGTTCCACCTGCTCTCTTATTCAATCCAAGGAAAAAGTTTGCTCCATACTTATCAACTGCCTTTTTAGATATAACGACTTCTCCTGGTTGTGCTGCAATCAATTGAGTATCAGGGCCAGCACCAGTAATTCTTAAACCACTATCATCATTAATTCCACCACCACCTTCAAATGCTATATCATTAACATCTACAAAATTATCCTTTCTAATTTTACCACCACCATTATACATACTCCCCGACATTGGCAATCCAATTGGATTTTTAGGTCCTCCAGGAGCATTCAAACTTTGTCCAGCAAAAGATGCTCCAAGTTTTTGATACCAAGGTGCTTCTTTACTTTGTAATGTCTTATTAATATCTTCTTGTGATTTTTGAGTCAGTGGTTTCATCCTTTCGGATTCTTTTATCTTTGCCGCTGCTCCAATTCCTGCCACAGTATATAAAGATAACCAACGATTAGCAGCAATAAATCTTGCCATCTGAGGAATAAATCCTCGCAGCATTTTCAAAGTGCTACGAACAAACAAACCAAAAGGAGTTGCAAATAATCCATATGCAGTCAATAATGCAGGCCACCAATCCTTTAAGAATCTACCAAGGACTTTAATCTTTCTAGCATTCTCTGGATCAGCAAACCATTTCAAAATCTTGTCAACAAAATAACCAAGCAAAGTAAACTGAATGAATCTCATGATTCTATCCAGAATACTTTGGAATGGAGCAACTATCTTTTTAACAAGTGCTACTGCTTTTTGAATTGGTTTTTCTAAATCTGCTTCTCTTTTAGTTCTTCTTCTTTGTTCGTCAGATTTTCTTTCTTCGTCTGCTTTCTTCTTCGTGAGTTTATTTTGGTCAGTTAAACTCTTAAGTATCTTATCAATTGCTTCTTCAATACTCTTTACATCTTCAGAAGATTCTGTGACAGGAGTTGCTGGTTGTGGAATAACTGCTTTTGAAGTTAAATAAAATTTCTCAGTGGATACTCGGATAGGTCCAGTTACTCCTAAGTTCTCCGAAGTTATTTTCTTTCTTCTAATTCTAAATCTACCTACATTTCCTCTTACTCTTTTAAACTCATCAGTCAGAAGCATATTTTCTTCAGTTGATATTTTTCTATCAACCATTCTTGCTTCTGCTAACTTCTCACGAAGAAGAGTTAGATAAGTTCCATAATCAATATCAAAAACTTCATCAAGACCAAGTATTCTTAATATTCTTTCGTCTACATCTTCATTAACAAGATCTTCCTCTCTGGTTCCCTCATACAAAGCAAGAGCGGATTCTTTTTTACCCTCCGCTCTTATACTTGCTAGTAGGTCATCCAGTTCGTCAGGTCCCATTTTGTTGTTGCTTTGCTTTTTCTTCTTCTAAATGCGCTTTTAATAATTCAACATAGATGTCCCTTTCCCAAGGGATCATATTTTCAATCTCAGTTAATGAATATTTATGGTACTGCATCAAGGAGAAATTAAGTTTAAAGTAACTCTCAAGGTCCATGTGGACCAGTGCTATGCGAAAAAACTTGAGAGTCCCTCCAGCACTACCGTACTTTCAACTTCAGTTTTTGGATTTTTAACTTTAACTTCATGAGATAGTTTTGGCATCGTCTCAAAAAACTTCTCAATTTCTTTGAACTGAGATGAGTTCATTTGCTCAAGGAAATCTACAAGTTCTTTCTTAGTACAATCAGATGCAGTCCAAACTTCCTCTTCATTATAAATTTTATCAATACATGCAGCAACGAGATCAAATGATTGATCCATAGAAGTATCAGAACTAAAATCAAAATTACTCTTAATGAATTGATCAAGAGATGGATACTTCATTTCCATTACGATTGAATCATCAACCTTAATTTTGTTTGTATGTTCTTCTTGCTTTTGAACTTTAATATCATCAATGTTAATTTTCACAGGAACAAAAGTATCTCCATCATCAGGACAGATGATATTAACCTCAATTTCTTCCCCAACAGATTTACCTCTAATGTTTAAAAAGAGATACTCAATATCAAACGTTGGAAGAGATTCTACTTTGATTCCTTTCGTATGAATACAAGATTTAATTACATTTTTGATTGCTGTTGTAATCTCTTTTGTATTTTCACTTTCAAGTGCTAATACTAAAAGTTTTTCTTCTTTAACTAAAAATGGTCTGTACTGAATTGTTTGACCAGTTGAAGGCAATTCCAACTCATATGTTGGCGTAGAGATCTTTGGTAAAGGCATAATATCCTATAGAAAGTTTCAGTGTGATTATTTATTAAGCGACTGGAGATGTTGAAGTTGGACTCGTTATTAAATCATTAAGACCCAAACTTAAATCTTCAGTTAAACTTGAAGTTGGTATAGTTTCAGAATTGATAATATACCTAGAATAAGTAAATGACACAGTGCATTTTAACAATTGAGATGAATCATATGATACAGGCATAGAATCAATGCTGATTGGATATGCTTGAATAAAATTATATACTAAAGATCTTCCCGTATAATCTTTCTCAAATTTAGTAATATAAATTGTTTGTTGATAATCTTTTGGAAAATTAACTCTATAAGAAAAATTTGGTTTATCCATTCCTGGTCCAAATGCATTTGAATCAGTTCTTTGTTCATTTACAATGTATGCAATCCAATTTTCAAAAAAGTAAAGTATTTCATAATTACTATCAACATAGAAAGTAAATGAAGCTCTATCATCATATTGTCTTCTATATACATGTCTTTCTGTTACACCACTATAGTCATTATTAATTTCGTGTGTTGCTAAAGATGAACCTGGCAACGTTGCCTCAGAGCATGATAAGGAAATTAGATCATCTTGAGATGATGAATAGTTACCAAGACCCGCATCTTTTCTTTGCGACAACCAAGCATTAACTTCTGATGGTGGTTGAAACCAACATTGAAAATTAGAAGTTAATGCTGGTCTAAGAATAGATGCTTTTAAATCCGATACCGTTTTTGTTAATGGTGCTGGTGCAGCCATGTATCTATAAATATTTTTGCTTATACATTATGTAGTAGAGATATGGGAGAAAGTATTAAAATCTATCGTTACAAGTTCAATACAACAAATTTATGTAATTTATTTAATATTGATGGCGCAACTATTTTAGAAGAAACTTACGAAGGTAGTTCATCTACATATTCTGGTGATGGAAATCCTTTTTATGGATTAAAACATACAGAAGAAACTAAAAAATTAATAAGAGAAAAAATTTTTAAAAAACTTGAAGATGAAGAGTTCAGAAAAAGTAGGATTAATTCTGGTGAAAAAAATGGAATGTATGGTAGTTCTAGATTTAATGAGTTGAATCCTATGTGGGGAGTAAAACACTCAAAAGAAAGTATTGAAAAAATGAAAGGACCTAGAGGTGAATATGAAAAATCCCAAAAAATGGGAAAATTAATTAGTTCAGATGGAATATTATATGAGTTTAAGGGTATTACTAAATTCTGTAAAGAACACAACTTAACTCAAAGCAAAATTTCGCAAGTTATTAATGGAAAAATAACTCAACATAAAGGTTGGAAAAATGCCTCGTGATGGAAAATACAATCAGGGTTACTTCAGACCACAAAACCCACAAAAATATCTTGGAAATCCAAACAATATTGTTTATCGTAGTGGGTGGGAACTAAAGTTTATGAAATGGTGTGATAGAAATGAAAATGTATTGGAGTATGGTTCGGAAGAATTTTGGATCCCCTACCGATCCCCAGTTGACAATAAAGTTCACAGATACTTTCCAGATTTCATTATTAAAGTTAAAGAACAGAATGGTGATATTAAAACTTATGTAATTGAAGTAAAACCAAAAAGACAAACAATGGAACCAAAAGTTCCAAAGAGAAAAACAAAGTCATGGTTATATGAAATGAAAACTTATGCTGTGAATCAAGCAAAATGGAAAGCAGCACAAGAGTTTTGTGCTGATAGATTAATTGAGTTTAAGGTTATCACAGAAGATCACTTAGGTATCAGGTAATGGCAGAAGGTTTCGGTAAGGATATTAGGTCTTCTTCATCTAGAGTAACTCAACTCAAAAGAAGAATAAAGGGAATTACTGATCCAGATTCAATCATGATGGAAATTCTCAGTATCTTCAGAGAAACTGAATTTGTACCAGAAGTTGGTAAATATTACACTTTCATATATCTTGCAAAAACACCAGGTATTACTTTTGATGTTCATCCATTGATTGCATGTATTGATATTCAAAGATGGGGATTTAGAGGATTAAATTTTCACTGGGGAACTGTAAGAAATTATACATGGCAAGAGGTCGCTGGACCATTACACATCATAAAAAATAATGAGATTGAATATCTTCGTTCAATTCCTTATGCAAGATTCTTGAAGAAACCATAACTAAATAGATAAAAAAGAACTATAAATGTCTCATACTCTACAAAAAATTGAGATACTTAATCCTCTTGT
>JACCEC011440249.1_pt1 | contig 18405 bp, 13 predicted proteins | sample 7450121 | NCBI WGS metagenome assembly JACCEC01 (sample SAMN15323455, study PRJNA562643) | freshwater metagenome | isolation source: river surface water | place: USA:Blue River Watershed | collected 2017-08-18 | reverse complement strand
GGTTCGGTGCGCATCGACGAGTTGTCCGCGCAGCTCGGCCGTTCCAGCATGCAGGGTTCGCTGCAGATTGACAGCCGCAACGAGCGTCCGCGCATCGACGGTGCGCTCGATATCGCGCGACTGGACCTGAAGCCCTTCATCGGTCAGGACGAAGACGACGAACCTGCCGATCTGCCCGCGCTGTACCGCAGCCTGTCGCGCGCGAAACTCGATCTGTCCGCGCTGCAGCGTTTTGATGCCCGTTTGCGGCTCTCTGTCGATCAGTGGCTGAGCCTTCCCGGTGACATCCGCGAGGCGTCGCTGGCGCTCAACCTGTCACAGGGCCGGCTGCAGCTGCCCGTCACCGCGCATCTGGCGGGCGTGCCGGTGCGCGGCCAGCTGAATGCCGATGCGCAGACTTCCTCGGTCAGCGTTGAGCTGCGCAGCGAAAAATCTCCGGTCGGCGGACTGGCGCAGATGATTACCGGCATCCCCGGCATCGACGGAAATCTGGGCAGGCTGAGCCTGCGTCTGGGCTCGCGCGGACGGGACGGCGAGGCGCTGATGCACGCGCTGTCCGCGAGTCTGAGACTGGAGGACAGCCAGCTCAGTTACGGTAATGTCGATCAGGGCAAACCCGTCGGCGTCTATGTGTCCCGGCTGGTGATGGCGCTCGAAGCCGGCAAGCCGCTGGCAGGCACTTTCCGCGGCACGCTGCTGGGCAAGCCGCTGGAGGCCACGCTGTCGGGCACCGATCTGCGCTCGGCGATGCTGGGTGCCGACAGCCGCTTCAGCCTGATCGCACAGTCGCGCGGTTTCGCGGCCCAGCTGCAGAGCAGCGTCGATGCCGGCCGCGGCACCGGATCGCTGAGCTTCAGTCTGGGCGCCGCTCGCGCGGGCGATGTGGCCGTCTGGCTGGGTGTGCGCAAAGACGCCAATGCGCCGCTGGCGCTTGCGGGTCGCATCACGGGTTCAGCAGAGCACTGGCAGCTGACCGATATGGTGCTGCAGGCCGGGCGCACCGGCGCGCTGGTCAATGTCGCGCGCAGCCAGCCGGCAGGGCGTGCCTACTATCAGGCGGGTATCGAGGTGACCGGTGCCGATCTCGCCGAGCTCGACAGTCTGCTCGCACCGACGCCGTCGTCAGGCAAGCCTGCTGGCAAGGGCAAGGACAGTGACAGGCATAGCGCTGCGCTGGATATTCCCGTGCTGCCGCGCCAGCTGGTGCTGGACGATGCCGATGTGCGCGTGCGGGTGCACGGCGTTCAGGGCACCGCGGTCGCGGTCGGGGAGATGGGCGCCGACCTGCGTCTGCGCAATGGCTTCATGCAAAGCTCACCGTTTTTTGCCGACATCGCGGGCCAGCGCTTTGATGGCGCGCTGATGATCGACATGCGCGGCAGCGAACCGCATGCGCAGCTGTGGATATTTGCCAAACAGCTCAATGCCGGACAACTGATGCGCGATCTGCGGCTGGCGCAGCGCATCGACCTGAGCGCAGCGGCGGTGTCCCTGTATCTCGACAGCCGCTCGAGCCGCCTGTCCGAGGTGATCGCCAATGCGAACCTGCTGGGGGAGATAGCGTCAGGTCAGCTGGCATGGCGCGATGCCAGTGGCAAGCCGGGCGGGCGCATTCATCTCGATAAAGGCAGTCTGGTTGCGGCGCCCGGACAGCCGGTGTCGCTGGCGCTCTTGGGCGACGTCGATGCGCTGCCCGTCAATGTGTCGCTGCGCAGCGCTGCCGCAAAAGATCTGCTCGATCCGTCCCGGCGGGTGCCGTTCGAGCTCACGCTGGCGGCCGCGGGCAGTCTGCTCAGTCTGAACGGCACGCTGGATCGACATGTGGACGCACGTGACATCGAGCTGCAGATGAAGGCTAGCGGGGACAAACTCAGCAAGCTCGACAAACTGGCGCGGGTTTCCCTGCCGCCCTGGGGGCCGTGGTCAGTGGACGGGCGTCTGAGGGTGTCCCGTCAGGGCTATCGGGTGCAGGGCATGTCGCTGACGCTGGGCAGCAGCACGCTGCAAGGCGAGGGCAGTCTGGATACCAGCGGCACGGTGCCGACGCTGGATCTGCGGTTGAGAGCGCCGCAGATACAGCTCGATGATTTCCGGCTCGCCGGCTGGTCGGCCACCGGTTCAGCGACGGGGGCAGCGAACGGGGCAGCGAACGGGGCAGCGAACGGGGCAGCGAACGGGGCAGCGTCCGATCAGGAAACGGTGCGCAGGAAAGCCGCACAGACCAGCGACAGTGTCGAGGGATTGCTCAGTCGCCAGACGCTGCGCAATCATCAGGCGACCTTGTCGGTCGAAGTGGATCGCGTGCTGTCCGGCGCCGATGCACTGGGCGGAGGAAAGTTGCAGGCAAGGCTCGCTGACGGCCGCGCAGTCATCGCGCCGGTCAGCGTCCAGATGCCCGGCGGCTCCGCCAGTCTGTCCTTGTCCTATGAGCCGGGCGAGCACGATGTGCTTGCTGATCTGAAGATCACTGCAGAGCGCTTCGACTACGGTGTGCTGGGACGGCGGTTGAAACCGGATGCCGATCTTTCCGGACGCTTCAGCCTGAACGTGGATGTGCGCTCGCGCGCGCCGAAGTTGTCCGAGGTACTCCGTCATGGCAGCGGCACGCTGGAGTTCGCGGTCTGGCCACAGGACATGAAGGCCGGCGTGTTCGATCTGTGGGCGGTGAATCTGTTCCTGGCGCTGTTGCCGACGATCGATCCGAAAAACGAATCACGGGTGAATTGCGCGATCGGCAGGTTTGCGCTCAATGAAGGAAAGCTGACCCAGAAAAAACTCGTCATCGACACCAGCAAGGTGCGCGTCACCGGTCATACTGCGATCGATCTGGCCAAAGAGCAGCTGCACATGCGTCTTCAGCCGCAGGCCAAGACCGCGCAATTTCTCAGTCTGGCGACGCCGCTGGAGGTGAAGGGAAGTTTTTCGGATTACTCGATCGGGCCGACCGCGGGCGATGTGTTTGAAACGGTGCTGAGGATGGCAACGTCTATCGTCTGGGTGCCGATACAACGGCTGTTCTCGGACAAGGTGCCCGAGGATGGCGGCGATGTCTGCGAGCTGAAGTGAGGTGTCAGGGCCGGGCGCCGCCGGCCATCAGACCCAGTCATTCCGCGAGTGACTGCGCAGCAGCCCGGGAATCCCATTCGCGCGCTGGGGAGCGCTGTGCAGATAGCCCTGAATCTCGTCGCAGCCGTGCTCGCGCAAAACATCCAGCTGAACCCGGTTTTCAACGCCCTCGGCGACCACGCGCAGCTTCAGGCTGTGCGCAAGACGGATCAATGTGCTGATGATCTGCACCGCGTTGCGATCTTCCGGGTTGGACAGTGCGCGCACGAATTCGCGGTCGATCTTCAGGCAGTTCAGCGGCAGGCGCTGCAGGTAGACCAGACTGGAATATCCGGTGCCGAAATCATCGACCGCCACTTGCACGCCCATCCGGTGCAGCTCATGAAGCGTGTCGAGCGTGAGCTTCACGTCGGACATCATCAGCGACTCGGTCAGTTCCAGTTCCAGCCGCTGCGGCGGAAGCCCCGAATCCGCGAGCGCCGTTTTCACGATGCGCAGCAGCTCCAGCCCGTTCAGCTGGCGCGCCGACAGGTTGACCGCGATCCTCAGCGCGCCCGCGCCATCACGCTCCCAGTCAGCGGCCTGCTGTGCCGCTTCGCGCACCACCCATTCGCCGATCTGATTGATCAGCGTCGTCTGTTCCGCCAGCGGGATGAACTGATCGGGCGTCAGCTCGCCCAGCACCGGACTGGCCCAGCGCAGCAGCGCCTCGGCGCCTTCGATCTGGCCGGTCTTCAGCGATATCTGCGGCTGATAAACCAGATACAGCTCGCTTCGTGCCAGTGCGTGCATCAGCTCGGATTCGATTCTCGCGCGCAGCTGCAGTTGCTCGTTGATCTCGCTGTTGTAGAACTGGCAGAGATTGCGCCCGGATTCTTTGGCCATGTACATCGCGGCATCGGCATGCTGCATCATCTCTTCTGGCGTGTTGCCATCGACCGGGTAAGTGGCAACGCCGATGCTGCAGGTAACCCGCAGCTCATGATCATCGACACTGACCGGTTCGCAGACGCTGGCCATCAGACGCTCGATCACCTGCGTGGTCAGATGATCCTCCGGACCGCCGCGCAGCACCAGAACGAACTCGTCGCCGCCATAGCGACCGAGCACGTCATCCTTGCGCAGGGAGTTCGCCAGACGGTCTGTGATGACCTGCAACAGCTGATCTCCTGCCGCATGTCCGAAGCGATCATTCACCTGCTTGAAGCGATCAATATCGACGAAGGCGACCCACACGGGGAAGCCGTGGCGGTCGGCATAAGCGATGGCATCACTGAGCCTGTCCAGCAGCGAATCGCGGTTGATCGCGCCCGTCAGTGAATCATGCGTGGCCTGATAGGCGAGCTGACGTTCCAGTTTTTTGCGATCTGAAATATCACGGGCCACGGTTTGCGTCGCCGCCTGTCCGCCGTAGGTCAGCGCCACACGTCGCACCGAGACTTCGAACGTGGTGCCGTCCAGCCGGCGCGCTGTCTCCTCGGCATACGTGGACACATTGTTGAGTCTTGACTGTGCAATCGACTGCTCGACCATGTCCCGGCAATCGGAAGTGGTCAGGTCCAGCAGCGAATGATCCAGCAGGCGTGTCTGCTCGGTTTCGCGAAAGAGCTTTTTCGCTGCATTGTTTGCGAAAACGATCCGTCCGCCGGATTCGATCAGTATGGCGTCCGGCGATAATTCGACGATCAGCCGGTAGCGCTCCTCGCTCTCGCGCAATGCGTCGAGTGCGCGTTGACGCTCTTCCATTTCAAGAAAAAGCTCGAGACTTTTTTGCTCCAGCAGGCGCTCGGCTTCTTCGCGCGCCTTCGATTCGCGCGCCAGCCGCCGTGCATACAGATCATCAACCTTATCCATGCAGGCGCGTCAGTGTGAAGCGAGTGTGCGCGCCGCCATCGCTGACGGGCAGATCGACGCGCTCGATCGCCATGGGTTCGCCGAAATGCGCGATACATCCCTCGATCAGACCATGCGCAAAATCCGCGAGCGCGCGGCGGGAGCGGTAGATGAACATCATCTGGTCATCGGCCAGCTTTTCATGCGCGAACGACGGCAATTCAGCGTCCCGGTATAACTTGCGCACCTCCACATGCACATGACTGTCCAGCATGCTGAGCAGCTCAAAGGCGCTCGCATGGGTGGTCACATACTGCGGATGAATGACAGTGAAGCGCTGAAACAGATGGCGGCCAAAATGCCGGAGCAGCTCAGGGACGGAGGTGGCGATGCGGACGGACAGTTGCTGCACCAGTTCGACCATCTCTTCATGCGGATAAGTGCCTACGGACGTGTACGAACCGCCGGAGGCCAGGTGAGAGGCTTCAATGATCGCGTCCGCTGTCTCAAGCGAGAACTGGTCTTCGACCATCTGCATGAACTCGCGAAAGACAATGCCTTTCATGGCTTTCTTTTTATATAGTTGCCGAAAAGAAAGACTACCAGAAGTTAATCAGCCGGAAAAGGCTTTATTTATTAAAAAATAGAACGATTGTGCATTTTGTGAGAACTCGCACCACAGGGGTGCGCTGCGGGCAGGGCGGAGATAAAGGATTACCGGAGTCCGATATCGCGCCGGCTGTTCACACAGGAGAGCGTGCGTTCCCAGAAAACATCGCCACTGCCGCCGTAGCGAGAGGGCAGCCGCAGCATTTTTTTATGCGTGGCGGCGAGCGCTTCCACGCGCTCGGGCGTCAGCACGCCGAGCTTGTCCAGTTCGAGATAGGCCTCACAGTTGGCCTCGATCTCGTCACGCTGCGGATCCTGCGCGTGCGCGCATTCATGATAAAAAATGAAATCGGACATGTGAGGGTCGCGTGCAAGCATCGCCTTGAAAACGACCGCATCGAAAAAAATCACCGGCCATCCATCGGCACCCGGCCGAACAACGGCGGCAGCGCCCCCCAGCGCCGGATGACGGTCGCCCATGTCGCCATGGCCGAGCCACACTTCATCCACCACGCGTGACTGGCTGTCGCGGGTGACCTCGCACTGCACGACGACGCCATCCGAGCGCTCGAAGGCAGCAACGCCGAGCGGCGCCGTCAGCACACAGAGCAGTGCAATGACGGCGGTGCGTCGCATGATTGTCCGCTCAGTTGTTGTATGAGGCGACCGGCAGTATCGGCGCGCTCAGGAATTGCTTGGGCACCTCGCCCGTCAGCGTGTTGAGGAAGGCGACGAGATGCTTCACATCGTCATCCGTCAGTTGTTTGCCCAGCTGCAGCCGTGCCATCACGCGTACCGCATCCTCCAGCTTTTCGACCGAACCATCGTGGAAATAGGGCGGCGTCTTTGCCACGTTGCGCAGCTGCGGCACCTTGAAGATGAATTTGTCTTCGGGCTTCTGGGTATCATGCCAGCGGCCCATGTCGCGACCTTTCAGTGCCTCGACTTCCTTGCTGCCGGTCGCCAGCCAGTAGTCTTCCAGCAGTCCGAATTTGGTGTACATCTGACCGCCGACCGTCACGCCGTTGTGGCAGCCCGCGCAGCCATAGCTGATGAATTTATCCAGGCCGACCTTGGCCTCGGTGCTGATCGCGCGCTGGTCGCCTTTCAGGTAGCGGTCGAAGGGGGCGGGTGTGAGCAAAGTGCGCTCGAACGCGCCGATGGCCTTGGCCCAGTTCTCTGCATTGACCGGATCGGCCTCGTTGGGGAAGGCCTTCTCGAACAGCGGCAAGTAACCGAGCGCTTTCATTCGCGCTTCGGCCTCGGGATAATCCTTGTTCCCGTAGGCGAAAGGACTGAGCAGCGCTTTCATGGCCTGCTCTTCGACAGTGACGCGATTGCCGCCGTAATGCTGCGCGATCAGCAGCGGTGTGTTGAATACCGTGGTCGCATTGCGGGGCAGCTTCTTGCCATGGATGCCGACCGAGAACGCAAGCGAATCGGCGCCATGAAAGCTCGGGTTGTGACAGGTCGCGCAGCTGGTGCGGCCGTCGGTGGAGACACGGGTCTCAAAAAACAGTGCCTTGCCGAGATCGATGCGCTCCTGCGAGTGCGGATAATCGTCCACGCGCACATGGTCGGGCAGGGGCTTGAACAGGCCACGCGCGCGTTCGAGCAATTCCTTGTCCGTGTCGGCGGCGCCGACCACGCCGACAACGGCAACAGTGCACAGGGCGGAAACAGCGAGCAGAACTCGGATCGGGGTCTTGAACTTCATTGAGAGCTCCGGGAAATTTGATGAATGTTTTTATTGTTATCGGGTTAGCGAATCCCGCGCGGCTTTAAATTGTGCTTCATTTTTTCGCGGCTTGCTGAGCGCCGGGAAAAGCCTTGTCAAAAAGTTCATATTCGCCGATCCCGCGCGCTTCGCTGTCCGCAAGACCCTGATAAATCATGAAAAACCTGATTGAAGTGACTGATCGGTCTCCTTACACTGACTTACAGCCTGATCAAGAACTCATTCTGTCAGCTCGCTGGCTGCGTTAGCACCGCCTTGCCACCGACCGGACGGGACAGGTTCAAACAAACAATAAAGGCCGAACCCGTCGGCCACTTCATCCATGACCCATCTCACCCATCTCTTATCAGGCCAACAGCTCTTGTTGCGCGCACAACCGGCCGTGGCTCGTCGCTCCACGCTGGCCGCTCGCTGTTTGCGCGGCTTATCGGCCGCACTGACCTCGCTGGCGTGCGCGTCCGCGCTGGCCGCTCCTGCTGTCTGGCAGGACGATCTGGCGCCGATCGCTGACGGCGACTGGAACCGCGCCCGCGCCGCGCATCTGCTGGAACGCGCCGGCTTCGGTCCCACGCCGGAAGAGGTCGATCGCTTTGCCCGCCTGACTCCGCGGCAAGCGGTGCGCCAGCTGGTCCGCTATCAGCAGATCGCCAATCCGCTCCCGCCTTTCGAAGATTCCGGCGCGTTCGATCCCGGGCTGGAACCGTTTTCACCATCTCGCCCCGCCGCGACCGAACTCGCGCGCGACACGGGCGAAGCGCTGGGCGTGAAGGTCAAGCCCGAAGGCAATCGCCGGATACAGCAGGTCGCGGATCGTTATCTGTACTGGCTGCGCGCCACCAAGCTGGAAAGCCAGCGCGTTGCTTACTGGTGGGCGAACCGCATGCTGAACACCAAGCGTCCGCTCGAAGAAAAGATGACGCTGTTCTGGCATGGCCATTTCGCGACCGGTGACGAGAAGGTACGCGACTACCGCAAAATGCTCAGGCAGAACGAGATGCTGCGCGCAAAAGCCACCGGCAATTTCCGCGATCTGCTGATCGCTGTCGCCAAAGATCCGGCGATGCTCGCGTATCTGGACGCCGCAGTGAACGTGAAAGGCGCGCCGAATGAAAACTTCGCGCGCGAGATCATGGAATTGTTCACCATGGGCGTTGGCAACTACACTGAAGAAGATATCCGCGAAGCGGCACGCGCCTTCACCGGCTGGAATTTCAAGGGACTGGAATTCGTCGTCAATCCTGCTCAGCACGATGCGGGCAGCAAGACCGTGCTGGGCAAGACCGGGCATTTCGATGGCGTGCAGGTGATCGACATCATCCTGTCCAAGCCGGTGACGTCCGAATTCGTCGCGACAAAAATCTATAAATATTTCGTGCGCGAAGAGGTCTCGCCCGAGCTGCGCGTGAAACTGGGTAAGCTCTTGCGCGATTCCCGCTACGAGATCGCGCCATTTCTCGAAACGGTATTGAGCTCCAGAGATTTCTACAGCGAGGCTTCGGTCGGCACGCACATCAAGTCGCCGGTCGAGCTGGTGATTTCGACCTACCGCAGAATGGGCCTGAAGGAAGTGCCCGGCATCCCCGATTTCAATGATCTGACCGATTCCATGGGACAGAAGCTGCTGTTCCCGCCGAATGTCGCCGGCTGGGCCAGCGGCCGCAGCTGGATCACGCCGGGCCTGTTGCTTGTGCGCGGCAATTTTGTCTATGACACCGTGTTCCCGGCGATCGATTTCGTGCCTATGGATCGCGTGCCGGGCAGCCAGTATCAGATCATCTCCGTCGCCGAGCAGCTGGCGCTGGGCAAGGATGTGACGACATCGACCAAGCCCGAGGGCAAGGAGCTGAGCTCGATGTCGATGATGTCCGCCGATCGCGATGAAGATTTCAATACCCGTCTGGCCAGCTATCACGCATGGCGCAAGGCGATCGAGAAGGTCAAGCCGATACCGCGCGCGCCGGCACGGCTGGATCTGTCAGGTATGGTGCGCGCCGCCGGCTGCAAGACGACGCAGGACGCGGTCGATCACCTGATCACGCGCTTCATCACCGCGCCGATCGATCCTGGCGTACGAGAGAAACTCGCCGCGCTGCTGGCAGACGATCTGGGTACTCATGATCTGAAGGCCGCCGACACCTACATGGAAGACGCCTTGCGCAATGCGCTGCATGTGATCCTGTCGCTGCCGGCGTATCAGCTTGGCTAAGGAATGCGGCTAAAAAAACCTGGCTAAAAACTCCGGCTAAAAAACACATAAAAGAACCCGTATGAAACACACTTCGGAACAACATATCAATCTGACTCGCCGCCAGTTGCTCGGCGCGCTGGCCGGCGCAGGCCTGACCGCCGGACTGCCGTGGAGGCCGGCACAGGCCGCGACCGACAGCTCGCGCCGCATTCTGGTCGTGATGGAGCTGTCGGGCGCGAATGATGGCCTGAACACACTCGTTCCGTATGCAGAAGATGCCTACTACCGCTTGCGTCCGACGCTGGGCATCAAGCCGAACAAGGTGCGCAAGATCGACGACCGCTTCGGTTTCTCGCCCGGCATGGCCGGTTTCGAGCGTCTGTACAAGCAAGGGCAGATGGCCATCGTGCATGGCTGCGGCTATGACCAGCCATCGTTCTCGCACTTCACCTCGGCCGATTTCTGGCGCACCGGCGTGCCCAACGGTGGTGAGCAATATGGCTGGCTCGGCCGCGTCGCCGATGCGATCGACCCGCAGCTGACGCCGAACTTCCTGGTCAATATCGATGAACGGCAGTCGCTCGCCGTGCGCTCCGCGCGCCATGTGCCGGTGGTGTTCGACGATCCGGAGCGTTTCATGCGCAAGGGCCTGATGAACAGCCGTCCGCTGCTGGACACGCCCGCGCCGGGCAATGCTGCCAACCCGTCACAGCGCTTCCTCGATGAAGTTGCGGGCAGCGCGCGGCAGGCATCCAATCTGGTGCGCGCCGCATGGGAGGCATACAAGACGCCGGTCGACTACGGCATCCAGCCGGTCGACCTGACCAAGGTGGCGGCAATGATCCATGCGAACCTGCCGACCCGCCTGTACTACGTCAGCTACCGCCACAATGCCTTCGATACGCATGTGCAGCAGGCCGAGCCGCATCAGCGTTTGCTGACCTATGTGTCGGATGCGGTCGCCGGTTTCATGAAAGACATGGAGCGTATCGGCCGCGCCGATGATGTGACCTTGCTGACCTTCTCCGAATTCGGCCGCCGCGCCGCTGAGAACACCAGTCTCGGCACCGACCACGGCACCGCGAACCACATGTACGTGATCGGCAAGCAGGTGAAAGGCGGGCACTACGGTGGCATACCCTCGCTGACCGATCTGGATGAAGGCGGCAACCTGAAATACACTACCGACTTCCGCCGTGTGTACGCGACGCTGATCGAGGGCTGGCTGCAGCATCCCGATAGCAAGAGCCTGCTCTCAGGCGAGTTCAAGTCCTTCCCGATCTTTGGATAAACCATGGCCGCGCTCTTCGATCTTCCGGACATCAAGCTTTTCGTCAACATTGCCGAGGCCAACAGCCTGACGCGCGGCGCGGAGCGCTCTCACATGTCGCTGCCGGCGGCGTCGATACGCATCAAGAATCTGGAAGAGGGTCTGGGCGTCAAGCTGCTGTATCGCACCAGTCAGGGCGTGACCCTGACCCCGCCCGGGCAGGCCTTCATGCATCATGCGCGGCTCGTGCTGCAGCAGCTGGCTGACCTGCGCGGCGATCTCGGCGAGTATGTGAAAGGCACGCGCGGCCATGTGCGCATTTTTGCGAACACGACCGCGATGGCCGAATTCCTGCCGGCGCTGCTGCCGAAGTTTCTGGCCTCGCATCCGGACGTGAACGTCGACCTGAAAGAGCGGCTCTCGCATGACATCGTGCGCGCCGTTTCCGAAGGCAAGGTCGATGTCGGCATCCTTGCCGGCAATGTGCGCACCGAGGGGCTGGAGACACTGCCGTTCCGTGAAGACCGGCTGGTGCTGGTCACGTCGCCGACGCATCCTCTCGCAGAACGCGGGCGCATCGATTTCAGCGAAGCGCTGAGCCATGATTTCGTGGGCATGATCGAAGCCAGTGCGATCCACGCCTTCCTCGCGCAAAACGCCAACACGCTGAACCGGCCGATCAAGATCCGTATTCAGGTCGGCAATTTCGAGGCCGCGTGCCGGATGATCGAAGCGAATGTCGGCATCGGCGTGGTGCCGTATTCCGCCGCCAGCCGCCATGCGAAGTCGCTCGACATTCGCATGGTTGAGCTGAGTGACGAATGGGCAGTGCGCAAGCTTCAGGTGTGCGTGCGCAGCCTGCAGGCTTTGCCCATGTTCGCGCGCGAGCTGGTCGAATTGCTGGTGGCGGAGAGCAAGCTGAAACAGCTCGAAACGGTCAGTTAAGCAGCACAGACAGTCAGCCGCTGTCGGGAAATAGGACTATCTGTGCCTATTTTCCCGTAACTGTCAGGGTTAATTCCCCTCGAAGCCCCAGTTACAAATTTCTGAATTGTTCGCACCGTTGGGATCAGTCACACTGAATGCTGTGACTGCTGCTCCGCAGCATAGGCTCGCTCATTTTATGCATGGAAGAGCCGAATTCCCAACAGGACTTTTCATGTCAGCCTCCCAACACGAATACCAGGACATTCGCGACGCGATTCGCGATCTGTGCGCGCAGTTCCCCGCCGAATATTTCCGACAGATTGATGAGGAGCGCGCCTACCCGGAAGCCTTTGTCGATGCGCTGACCAAGGCAGGCTGGCTGGCGGCGCTGATTCCGGTCGAATACGGCGGCTCTGGTCTGGGCATGGTCGAAGCCTCGGTGATCATGGAAGAGATCAACCGCAACGGCGGCAACTCAGGCGCCTGCCACGGCCAGATGTACAACATGGGCACGCTGCTGCGCCACGGCTCGAAAGCGCAAAAGGATTTTTATCTGCCCAAAATCGCCAGTGGCGAATTGCGCCTGCAGTCGATGGGCGTCACCGAACCGACCACCGGCACCGACACCACCAAGATCAAGACCACGGCGGTGAAGCAGGGCGACCGCTATGTGGTCAACGGACAAAAAGTCTGGATCTCGCGCATTCAGCACTCCGACCTGATGATCCTGCTCGCGCGTACCACGCCGCTGGCCGAGGTCACCAAGAAATCCGAGGGCATGTCGATCTTCATCGTCGACCTGCGCGAATCGATCGGCAAAGGACTGGAAGTCCGTCCGATCCGCAACATGGTCAACCATGAGACAAACGAGCTCTTCTTTGAAAATCTGGAAATCCCTGCCGAAAACCTGATCGGTGAAGAGGGCAAGGGCTTCAAGTACATTCTCGACGGACTCAATGCTGAGCGCGCGCTGATCGCTGCCGAGTGCATCGGCGACGGTTACTGGTTCATCGACAAGGTCACCAAATACGTGAATGAGCGGGTCGTGTTCGGCCGTCCCATCGGCCAGAATCAGGGCGTGCAATTCCCGATCGCGAAAGCCTATGTGAACATCGAGGCCGCGAGCCTGATGCGCTACAAGGCCTGCGAATTGTTCGATGCCGGCAAGCCCTGCGGGGCGGAGGCCAACATGGCGAAGATGCTTGCCGCGGACGCCTCATGGGAAGCCGCCAATGCCTGTCTGCAGTATCACGGCGGTTTCGGTTTCGCGGCCGAGTATGACGTCGAGCGCAAGTTCCGCGAGACGCGCCTGTATCAGGTCGCGCCGATCTCGACCAATCTAATTCTCTCTTACGTGGCCGAGCATATCCTCGGCATGCCGCGCTCTTTCTAGTCCGGAGGACATTGTGAAAACCAACGTCACGCCCAGCGCACAGCTGGCCGGCTTTGTCGCCGAGCTGAACTACGACGACATACCCGCAAAGGTCATGCGTCGCGCCGAGGATCTGTTTCTCGACTGGTTCGGCTCCGCGCTGGCCGGCAAGGTCGGGCGTCCGGTGCAGGCGATCGAAGCGTTCGCGCGTGAAATGGGCCCGCAGAACGGACGCGCGGAAGTCCTGATCTCGCGTCGCAAGACCTCGCCCTTGTTTGCCGCGATGGTAAATGGCGCATCGTCGCACTACATCGAGCAGGATGATGTGCACAATGGCTCGGTGTTCCATCCGGCGGCCGTGATTTTCCCGGCGGTGCTCGCCATCGCGCAGGACAGGGGGCTCAGCGGCAAAGAGATGATGACCGCAGCCGTCGCCGGCTATGAGGCAGGAATCCGCATTGGCGAATTCATGGGCCGCTCGCACTACAAGGTCTTTCACACCACTGGCACCGTGGGCACAGTCGCCGCTGCGGTGGCGGTGGGTCGCCTGATCAATCTCACGCCCGAAAAAATGCAGCATGCAATGGGCTCTGCGGGCACGCAGGCCGCAGGCTTATGGGAATTCCTCAAAGATGCCGCCGACTCCAAGCAGCTGCACACCGCGAAGGCCGCCTCCGATGGCCTGATGGCTGCGCTGCTGGCCGAGAAAGGTTTCTCGGGGGCGAAGCAGGTGCTGGAAGGTGCGAAAGGCATGGCCGCCGGCATGTCGCAGGATGCGAATGTCGCGTGCCTGACCGATCGCCTGGGCGAGCGCTGGGCGACGATCGAGACCTCATTCAAATTCCATGCTTCCTGCCGCCATACGCATCCCGCCGCCGATGCGCTGCTGCAGGTGATGCAGCAGCACGGCCTGAAGGCCGACCAGATCGCCTCGGTCACCACGCGCGTGCATCAGGGCGCGATCGATGTGCTGGGCCCGGTCGTGGATCCGCGAACTGTGCATCAGGCGAAGTTCTCAATGGGCACGGTGCTGGGCTTGATCGCGCAGTATGGCAAGGCCGGTGTCAGCGAATTCGAGCAGTCGTTCCGCGAAGAGTCCGTGCAGGATTTCCGCAAGCGCGTCAGCATGGAGCTCGATCCGGAGGTGGATGGCGCTTATCCGGCACGCTGGATAGGCAAGGTGACGGTCACGACCGCCGATGGTCGTGCGCTCGATGGCCGCGTGGACGAACCCAAAGGTGATCCGGGCAACACGCTCTCGCGTGAAGAGCTGGAGACCAAGGCGATTGCGCTCGCGCAGTTCGCCGGCGCTGCCACAGCCGACGAGATGCGCACGTCGATGGATGGGATCTGGCATATCGCGGCCAGCAAGGTGGTGGGTGATCTACTGCCGCCGTGGTCGCAGGATATCTGAGCTGAGCGCCGGGGCCGGTCGCGTCAGGCCCCGAACAGCACTCGCTCGACAAACAGTGCCAAACCCACCACCAGCACTGCCGCCGACAAACCACGCACCACACGCGCCTCGTGCGAGGTTTTTCGCAGCTGAATCAACAGCGGCACTGCAATCAGCACGGCGACCAGCTGGCCCGCCTCGACCCCGAGATTGAAATTCAGCAGCGACCAGATCAGGCTGTCTTTCGGCAGCCCGATTTCTTTCAGCACCGACGAGAAGCCAAAGCCGTGCACCAGCCCGAACAGAAAGCTGATGTGCCACCGGCGCGAGACAGCAAAGCGCGGGAACAGGTTTTCAAACGCCACATAGGCAATCGAGAGCGCAATCACTGCTTCGACCAAGGCTGAGGGCAGGGTGATGATGTCCAGCGCAGCCGCGCCCAGGGTGATGCTGTGCGCGAGCGTGAATGCGGTGATGATCTTCAGCAGCGACACCAGATTGCCGCCGCACAGGATCAGCGCCAGCAGGAACAGCAGATGATCGTAACCGGTGGCGATATGCTCGACGCCGAGCAGGAAAAAGCTTCCGGCACCCTGAGGCGTATCGGCACCGGCCAGCGCGACGCGCGCCTCGCGCTCTGTCGCGGAAAAATTCAGCGAGCTGCTGCCGCCACTCCAGGTCAGCACGGCGATCACATGATGCTTGTCCCCGAGCGTGTCGGCCATGTCGTCGCGGATCACGAGTTCCCGCGGTGGCGCCGGGCAGAGAAAATCGACCTGCATGCCCTGCGGCTCGGCAGCGACACAGGGCTGCTGATCGGCGCTTACGCTGACTTTCTCGCGGATCAGACGAACCAGCGCGGCATCGTCCGAGCCGCTGGTGGTCGGCGTGTAGCGATAGATGACGTTGTTGCCATCGATGCCGATCGAGGCGAAGCCGGTGGCGTCGCCCGAGTGCGACCAAGCGGGCATCGCGGTCAACCATGCCAGTCCGGCCAGCAGACTGCCCAGCAGCGCTTTCATCGTCTCATCGTCTCAGCGTCGCGCCCTGAGAGGGTGCTGCCGCCGGCGTAGGCGCATTCTTGCTGACGGCATCGATCATCGCCATCAGATTGGTGATCTGGTACTCGGGTATCGTCACCGCTTCGCTCGCACCGACGGGCAGGATGTAGCGGCTGTAACCATCCGGACTGACCGTACCCACCGCGAAACGCCCCACCGGATCGGTCTTGCCGGCGCGGTAAATCATCACAAGAATGTCGGGGCGGCTGACGCCGAATTCATCCTTGCCCGGCTCCAGCGGGATAGGCTGCTCCTTGCGCGTGCGGCTGAACATCGCGATCGCCTGCAGGATGGTGGTCGCCGCCAGCGGATCGGCGCGGTGAGCATGCTCGGTCGCGTTCGGACCATCCTGCTGGCCGTGATAAAACCACGTGCCTTTGTCGTCTTTTTCAAAGCGGTGCAGCTGTCCTTTGCGCATGACTTCGATCGCGCCGACTTCCTCCAGCGGTATCGGGAACAGCCATTTTTCATCCTTGGGCCCGGCGGCGGCCTCGATCGTGCTGATGTACTCGCGCTCCTTGATGAAGATCACGACACCCAGAGCAGCGATCAGTCCTGCGATGATCGCCAGTTTGCGTTTGCGGCTGCTCATCGACGCCTCCACCAGACAACGACACCCAGTGCCGCCATCAGCAGCGGGATGAGAATCAGGGACAGGATGAAGGTGCCCTTCATCTGCGTATTGGTCATGTTCACATACGGCAGGTCATAGGTGCGTGGCTCCAGGCCGATCAGGTTCTCGCGCGAGGCAAGGAAATTGACCGCATTCAGGAACAGCGCGCCATTGCCCAGAATATGAAAGAAAGAGTTGGTGGCAAAATCCGAATCGCCCGAGACGATGATGCGCGCCGGCTTGCGATTGGTCGCCAGCGGCTTCGCTTCTTCGACCTTCTCGCCGCGCAGTTCCTTCATGATCAGCGTGGCGGAATCCACTGCATTCGGATTGAAGCTGGCGACTGCCATCAGCGTCAGCGGACCATTCTTGCTCTCGGCTTTCACAAATTCTGCACGCGCCTTGTCGGGCGAGCTGAAGCTGTTTTTCGAGGAGTTCACCAGCGGACGCACAGAGACGCCAGCGACCGGCTTCTCGGTCGGGAACAGCGGACGCGCACCGGGGAAGAAGGTCAGCGGCAGCTTGGTCGTCACTTCGTGACGGTTGTAGTCCGTGACGGCCGGTGCAGAGACATCGGCCCAGAAATGGCTGGCTTCGTCGATGATCATGCCTTTGTCAGCCATGACGCCAAACTTTGCAAGAATCGGTTCCAGTCCGACCTGCACGAAAGGATCGAGCAGGAACATCGCATTGCCGCCTTCATCCAGATAGCTGTCGATCATTTTCAGCTCGCCAGCCAGCAGCGGCAGCGTGGGACCGGCGACGATCAGGATAGAGCAGCGCGACAGATCGGTCGTGCTCCGGGTCAGCGCAACTTTTTCGACCAGATAATTCATCGCCTCCAGCGCACCGCGCGCCTTGGCCATGCCATGCTTCTCGTGCGTGACGACTTTTTGCTCCAGACCGTGTGAATGCCCTGCGCCGCCTTCGGTGTGGTCATGCGACTCGAGGCTGAACGGATCCGGCTCGCCATGGCCTTCGAGGAAGCAGGCCACCTGCTGCTTGCCCTGCGTGACACGCAGGATGCCATTGGCGATATCGGTCTCGGTCGGGCCGTTGACGGTCAGCTTACGGCCCTCGCTTTCCATCAGTGCGGTGCCGGCAAATTCGACGCCGCGCATCTTGGCCTGCGAGGGATTGAGCATCGGATCAAAGAACTCGACCGTGATCTTGTCGTTCTGGGCAGCGAACTGTTCATACAGTTCGACTGTCTCGCGCATGCCGCGATCATGGAAAAAGGTGATACGCACCGGCTTATCGACCGCCTTGAGCATATGAATCGTCTGCGGCGCCAGCGAGTGCTCGCGGTTGGCCGTCATGTCGATACGCGCGGGGAACAGCGACGAGGTCCAGGCAATCGCGGCGTACAGCGCGATCAGCGCGATGGTCATCAGCAGCAGCTCGCCGCGCTGGCCGCGCAACAGCAGCATCAGCTCGTCGCGCAGTTGCCAGAGGGAGAAGCCGGTCAGCCCGCCTCCCGCCAACAGCAGGGCGACAGCAAACAGCGATGAATTGACGATGAGAGCGCTGGCGAACGAAGAGCCCACCAGCAGCAGCAAGCCTGCGATCAGCAGCAGGCCGTAACGGAATGATTTATCCATGGATCAGATGCCTAAAATTCTTGTCAGCGACGCAGCTGCAGATAGCTGGTGTTCAGCGTGAGCGCGGTGGCGATCACGGCCGCAAAATACAGCACGCCTTCCGAGCGCAGCAAGCCGCGAATGAAATCCGCGAAATGCAAGGCGAAGGACAGGTGCGCGACCAGATCACGCATCAGCAGCGACGACTGCAGCGTCTGCAAGTGGCCGATGAACCAGAATCCCAGCAGCACAGGAATGGTGATCAGCGCCGCGACGATCTGGTTCTCGGTCAGTGCCGAGAAAAACTGACCGATCGCAATGCAGGTCATGCCGAGCAGGATGAAGCCGATATAACCGGAGACGATGTTCAGCGTCTGCGGTGTGCCGTACAGGTACAGCGGTATCAGGTTGATGCAGGTCGCCGCCGTCATCAGCAGGAAGATGCTGACCGCGCCCAGATATTTGCCGACCACCACCTGCCAGGTGTCCAGCGGCAGCGTCATCAGCAGTTCCATCGTGCGCGCGTTGTACTCGGCCGAGAACACGCGCATCGTCAGCACGGGCGCAATGGTCAGCAACAGGATACCCATGTTCTGCAGGGTCGAATCCATCGTGCCGATGCCGGTCATGAAGATGTTGTACGTGAAAAAATAGCCGGTACCGAGCAGGAACACAGCGATCACGAAATAGGCGATCGGCGAGCGGAAATAGCCGAGCATTTCCTTCACGTAGATGGCCCGAAGGCCAGTCAGCGC
>JACCEC011721217.1_pt1 | contig 18414 bp, 18 predicted proteins | sample 7450121 | NCBI WGS metagenome assembly JACCEC01 (sample SAMN15323455, study PRJNA562643) | freshwater metagenome | isolation source: river surface water | place: USA:Blue River Watershed | collected 2017-08-18 | reverse complement strand
TGGACGTTTCCGTCCTTGCCGGGCATTCCCACTTCCACAGCACACATCCGGCACTGGGCCACGATGGTCAAGCCAGGGTGGTAACAGAAGAACGGGATCTCGACTCCCGCCTGCTTAGCCACTTCGATCATGTTCTGGCCCGGGGTGAAATTCACCTCGCGGCCGTCAATCACACATTTGGACATTTCTTACCTCGGATGTGCGCTTCGAATTCACCCTGAAACTTGCGGACAAAGCTCGACACCGGCCCGGCAGCCGCGTCGCCCAGGGCGCAAAGCGTCTTGCCGTTGATGTTGTCAGCAATATCGAGAAGCAGAGCCAGATCCTGCTCGCGGCCGTGGCCATCTTCGATCCGGTGGAGGATGTCTTCCATCCACTTACAACCTTCGCGGCAGGGCGTGCACTGGCCGCAAGATTCGTGAGCGTAGAACTTGGTGATGCGCTTAATGAGCTTCACCGCGCAGTAGTCTTCGCTCACCACCATCAGGGCTGCCGAGCCCATCATGGTGCCAATCTTCATCAGTGGCTCGATGTCATAGACGACATCGATTTCATCGGGGGTCAAAACCGGAGCCGAGGAGCCGCCTGGAATCACGGCTTTCAACTTCTTGTCGTCCGTGATGCCGCCGCAAATATCGTAGATGAGTTCGCGAATCGTCACTGCGCCCGCAGGAAGCTCATAAACGCCTGGCTTCTTCACGTGCCCCGAAACGCTGATCAGGCGGGTTCCGCCCGAGCGCTCCACTTTTCCCAAGCTCGAGAACCACTCACCGCCACGATTGACGATGAAGGGCACGTTCGCCAAGGTTTCCACGTTGTTCACCACCGTGGGTCCACTAAAGGCGCCGGCTTGAGCCGGGAACGGAGGCTTCACGCGGGGCTCGCCGCGCTTGCCTTCAAGTGAGTTGAGTAGTGCTGTTTCTTCACCACAAATGTAAGCGCCTGCGCCTCGGTGAACGGTCAGGTCAAAGTCATGGCCTGAGCCGAGGATGTTCTTACCCAAGTATCCCTTGGCGTAGGCCTCGGCGATGGCTTGATCTAAGAGCTTGGCTTCGCGAGTGTATTCACCGCGAATGTAGATATAGCCCACCTTCGAACCGATCGCGTGACCCGCGATGATCATGCCTTCGATGAGGAGGTGAGGGGTGTAGCGCATGATGTCCCGGTCTTTGAACGTTCCGGGCTCGGATTCGTCAGCGTTACACACCACGTATTTGGGCTTCGGGGATTGCTTCGGAATGAAGCCCCACTTCATCCCGGTCGGAAAGCCTGCGCCGCCACGACCGCGGAGGTTGGATTTCTTCACCTCGTCGATCACGGCGTCGGGTGCCATCTTGAGCGCTTTGCCTAGGGCCGTGTAGCCCTGCATTTGCTCAAGGTAATAAGACAGAGGGCGCGCCTCGTCCTTTTTGCGGAAGTGTTGGATGTAGAGTGTTTCGGCTTGAAGAGCAGGATGCATGGCTCGAAGTCCTTTCCTGTCGCGCTCAGGCCAATCCCGCGATGATCTTCTCGATCGCGGGGATGTCCAAGTTCTCGTGATAATCGTCGTTCACCATCATGGCCGGCGCGGTGCCACACGCACCCAAGCACTCTTCTTCCATGAGGGTGAACTTGCGGTCACTCGTGGTTTCGCCACAAGCGATGTCCCACTTCTTCTCCAAGTGCTCGACGATTTCGTCGGCGCCGCGCAAGCAGCAAGCGACGTTCGTGCAAATCTTGAGGTGGTACTTCCCGACCGGCTTCAGGTTGTACATCGTGTAGAACGAAGCCACTTCGCGAACCTGCGCGGGGTGAATTCCGATGTAGGCACCGATTTCTTCCAAGACCTCGGGCGGCAACCAACCCGACTCTTCTTGAGCCTGGTGAAGCGCGGGAAGAAGCAAAGCCACCTTATTCGGGTAACGAGGCTCCAACTTCTTCATTTCGTCGTAAAATTTCTGCGATAGCACTTTACTCATGACTTCACCCCTCAGCGGTCCAGCTCACCGGCGATGACGTTGATGGACCCGAGGCCCGCCACCATGTCGGCCACTTTTTGGCCTTCCGACATGGGCGTCAGCCCCTGGTAATGCCAAACACTCGGGCCACGAATGCGCATGCGGTGCGCGTTCGGACCCCCCTTGGAAACAATGTAGAAGCCGAGTTCCCCGTTGCCGCCCTCGAAGCTCGTGTAAGCTTCGCCGGCCGGAACATCGAAACCGGTCATGAAGAACTTGAAGTGATGGATCAAGCCTTCCATGGTGTTGGCCACGACGTCCTTGTCCGGGATACGAACGCGTTTGTCTTCGACCCAGATCGGGCCTGGTTTCACCTTATCTGCGCACTGAACGATGATGTTCAACGACTGGCGAATCTCTTCCATTCGCACCAAGTAACGATCAAACACGTCGCCGTTTTGTGCCGTTGGGACATCGAATTCGACGTCCTTGTAGAACATGACCGGCTGATCACGACGCAAGTCGCGGTCGATGCCTGCGGCGCGTGCGTTCGGTCCAGTCCAGCTGTACTTCATGCACATTTCGCGATTGAACACCGCCACACCTTTGGTGCGCTGGTGCCAGATGCGGTTCGCCGTCAGAAGCGAATCCATCTCGTCGATGACTTTGCGAGTGCGCTTCACCCAGTCCTTCACTTCTTTTTCCCAGCCCTCGGGAGCGTCGGCCATCAGGCCGCCAATTCGCGTGTAGGACGTGGTCAAACGAGCGCCGCTCAGCTTTTCAATCAAAGTGTAAGCTTCTTCGCGCTGGTGAAAGCCGTACAAGAAGAACGAGAAAGCACCCAAGTCGACGGCGTTAATGCCCACGCAGATCAGATGGTCGATCACGCGCGCCATCTCGCAACAAATCATGCGAATCCAGGTGCAGCGCTGAGGCACTTCGATGCCCATTAGCTTCTCAACGGCCATCGCGTAAGTGACGTTGTTGATCAAGGCCGAGCAGTAGTTCAACCGGTCGGTGTAGACGATGAAGTTGTGATAGGTGCGGTTCTCGCCGAGCTTTTCTTTCGCACGGTGAGTGTAACCAAATTCACAGTACGACTTCTCGATGGTCTCACCGTTGAGCTTCGCCACCATGCGAAGCGCCCCGTGCATGGCAGGGTGAGTGGGACCAATGTTGACGATCACGCGCGAGTCGCCCCAAAGATCGTCGGGATCGCGCTCAATGGAGATGTGATCGCTGGGCTTTCGCTCCAGAACCTTCACCTCTTCAAACAAACCTGCTCGGGAAACGCGGTTCTCAGCCATGATGAATCCTCAATCTTCCAGAAGCTCAGGACGCGGGGCCATGGGGGTCGGGAAAATCTGATACCCCTTGAGCGGATAATCTTTGCGAAGCGGGTGTCCCACCCAGCGATCATCCATCAAAATACGGCGCAGATCCGGGTGACCGGAGAACTTCACACCGTACATGTCGAAAACTTCGCGCTCGGCCCAGTTCGCACCCGGCCAGACCGAAACGGCCGTCGGCACTTCTTGACCTTCCGGACAGCGGCATTTCACACGAATCCGCCAGCCCTTGGAAAGCGACGCCAGGTTGTAAACCACTTCAAAACGAGGCTCGGCTTCTTCGTCAGTCGCCGTAATATCTGCCAAGAAGTCGTATTCGAAGCCGGTCTCTTCTTTCAGGTACGAGAGCACCTCAACAATGCGCTCTTTCTTTACATAAAGAATCGGCACATCGGTCGGATACTCGCCTGGGAAGCGAACCTCTTCGCAATCCGCGCCAAAGCGCGCGCGAAACTTCTCGATCTGCTCTTTCCAAGCAGTTCCCCACTTGTCGAGCCACCAGCCACCGTTGGTCGGAACCTGCGTGCGAACGTCCATCGTCCTCAACCTCCGAGTACTTTCGATGCCCGCTTCAAAGCGGCCTCGCGCTTTTGCGCCAGCGTATCGCCTGCTTGAACGCGGTCCTGCAAGCGCATCAAAGCATGCAAAACGCCTTCGGGTGCCGGCGGGCAACCGGGCACGTAAACATCCACAGGAAGAATCGTGTCGATGCCTTGCGTGACCGAATAAACGTTAAAAATACCGCCCGAAGAAGCGCATGCCCCGAAGGACATGACCCACTTCGGTTCAGACATCTGGTCGTAGACGTGACGAAGAACCGGCGCCATTTTGGAATTCACGATGCCGGCCACGATCAGAAGGTCGGCCTGGCGAGGCGAAAAGCGCACAGCCTCAGCACCGAATCGAGCCATGTCGTAATCCGAGCACAAAGTGGCCATCATTTCGATGCCACAGCAGCTCGTGCCGAAGGGAAGGGGCCACATTGCATTCTTGCGACCCCAATTGATGAAGTCCTGCAAGCGCGTGGTCAGAAATCCCGCTGAACCGTCTTTGGACATGATGAACCGCTCCTTAAGTTAAAGCTCAATCCCACTCGAGCGCGCCCTTTTTCAGGACGTACGCATAACCGACGAGGAGGATGCCCACAAAAAAGCCCATTTCCCAAATAATGAAGGAGTTGAGCTCGAGGTATTTGCGGAACGTGACAGCAAACGGAAAGAAGAAGATCGCCTCGACGTCAAAGAGCAAAAACAAAATGGCGACGAGGTAAAACCGAACCGAAAACCGCTGAGAAGGTCCGGTAGCAGGAGGCACGCCGCATTCGAAGGCTTGGTTCTTTCGTTTGTTGGGAATTTTGGGCCCAAGCAAACTCGACACAAGCAGGATGACGCTGCCCAAACCAGCCCCGAGGGCCATCAGGATGAGAATCGGTAGGTAGTCCATGAGGCGAGAGTTCCCTGATTCGCGTTTAAAGTTTTGTGAATTTATAGCGGCCTAGGCCTGTGGTCGCTACCACAAAATAAAGCGAATGCTTCGGGTAACCCAAGCAAGCAGCGGCTCAGCGAAAATCCCAAGCAAGAACATTGGAATAAAGAGGGCGCCGAGGAAGATTCTGCGGGGCCGAGAATCCAAGCTCGCAGGCCTTGATGGCAGAGCGCGAAGGTCGCCCATTAATCCGTAAGCCAGACGAGAGAGCGCAATCACCGAAATCGCCATCGCAAGAACTGCAAGTACCGCAAGAAACGACCATTGATGCTGGAGCGCTACGCCCACGAGTGCGAACTTCCCAATGAACCCCGGCAGAGGCGGAAGTCCGACTAAACTAGCCAGGAACAAAACCAGGGCGACGGCCTCAGGAACAGCCCGCCGCGGCAAGCGCTTCAGTTCAGACAATCGGTCCGTGCCGAGTTCGTCCCAAAAATGCGAGAGCACCAAAAAAGCACCCGTTAGTGCGAAAAGTTGCATGAGGCAACTGTAGAGAAGGGCTCCGACGCCTACTTGATCCAAGACCAGAAGCCCCAAGAGCAGAAAACCTGACTCGACCACTGCCAAATAAGCAACCAAGCGCTTGGCGCTCGTTTGACGAAGCGCAAGGAGTGAACCGCTCACCATGGTCAGGCCTGCAATCAAGCCCACAATGCGAGGCCAATCGACGCCGCCCAAAATCTGCCAACGGCCCGGCTCCAGGTTGGGCTGCGCAAAAAGAACTAAAAGCAACCGAACAGCGACTGCAGCACCTGCTACTCGCGGAGCAATGGCGAGGTAGCCGGACACAGGAGTTGGGCTTCCTTCGATCACATCAGGCGCCGAAAGCGACATGGGAAAAGTCGCCATCTGAAAACCCAAGGACAAGAAGATCAGGACAAAGACTACGAGCGCGGCTTGGTTCGGAAGAGGCCCCTGAACCAATTGGCGGTGCAGATCGAGCAAGCTCACCGAGCCGGTCGAAGCAAAAAGCATTGCGACTGCGAACAAAAAGAGCAGGCCCGCAACAGCGCCAAACGCGAGCTGCTTCACCGCTGCTTCGGTCGAACGAATCGAACGCTTGGAGAACCCTGCCAAAAGGAAGCCCAGAATGTTCAGAACCTGAATGGACAGAAAGATGACCAAGACATCGGTCGCTGAAACCGCAATCGACATCGCCAAAGTGCAGCCGATGATCAAAGCGCTGAACTCCGGACGATTCACCTCCGACAATTCACGGCTCGATCGCGCAGCCAAAAGGGTGAGTGCACCCAGAAGAATGAAGAAGAGCTTAAAGAAAAGCGACAAGCCGTCCATCGAGAGGGCCTGATCTAAAACCAGAACCGGAGCCACTCGGAAGGCAAGCAAGGTCTGAATGAACGCCCCGCCCAAACCCAAAAGGGCAAGCCCCGTGATCAAGCGCCTCGGTTCACCGTGGTAGGCCACCTCACTTGCGATGACGAGAGCAAGCGTAAAAGCGAGATAGATCTCGGGTAACAGAAATAGAATGTCATTCATTGGAGGCTACCCAGGAGCGCCAAAACCGTCGGACGAACCAGCTCCAAAAGCGGCTTCGGGTAGATTCCAAAAACGACGAGCAAAATCACGAGCGGATAAAGATACGCTTGTTCACGAAGCGTCAGGTCCTGAATCGCTTTGGCTCGGGGTGAAGCTTCAGGCCCCAAGAAAACAAAGCGATACAAAGTGAACAGGTAGTAAGTAGCAAGAAGCAGGGAAGCGCAGCCGAGAAGCACGGCACCCGGGTGAACAGAGAAGCTTCCGATCATGAGAAGCGAGTGCCCCACAAAGCCACCCGATCCTGGGAAACCCAGCAAGGATACAACCACCACTCCTGCGACGAGAGCCATCATCGGAGCATGAGTTGCCGCGCCCCCAAGAACCGGATCGCCCGCTTCTGTGCGGAATTCACCCACACCCGTGCGGCCCATCAGAACACCCGACAGAAGACCAAATCCTGCGACACCCAGTCCCAGTGCCAGCTGCTGATAAACTGCTCCGACCATTCCGGCTGCGCTCAAAGACCCCATGCCGATCAAGATCAAACCCACTTCGCTTAAACAAACGTAGGCGAGAAGCACTTTGAGTCGGCGCTGCGAAACCGCGCAAATTCCACCGATCACGAGATTCAACCCGCCCACCCAGACGACTCCTTCAGCAGCCGAAGCCATGGTCTCGGGAAATAGCGAGCAAGTCAGACGAACAAAAATATACGTCGCCACCGGCACACAAACCGCCGAGATCGCAACGAACACTGAAGGCGGAGCTTCTTCTGCAACTTCGACAAACCAGCCGTGAAGCGGCCAAATTGGCGCACGAAGAGCCAATCCCAAGCTGATCATCCCAAAAGCCACCGCTGCAACCGACAGATCCGTACCCAAGATCTGGAAGGTCTGCTTGGAGAGCTTTCCGCCCGAGAGTTCACTCAAAGAAAACGTGTGCGGCTCGATGGAATAATAGATCAAAACCAATGCGGCAAAAAACAGCGCATTCCCGACGGCTGCTGCCACCATGGATCGGAAAGCCGCCGTCTCGCGCTGAGGACCACCCCAAACACCGATCAAAAAGTAGAGGGGAAGTGAGGACATGGCCCAGAAGAAAAAGAGCAGAAACAAATCCTGCGCGCAGACGGCTCCCGCCAAAGCCGTTTGAAGGACCAGCAGAAGACCGTGCATCCCACGACGGCCAATTTTCTGATCCCACTCGGCTGCAATCAACACCGGAAACAAAATTGCGATCAAGAGAACGGGAAGGACGTTTAGGCCATCTACAGCCATGCGGTAGCTAATGGAAAATGAGCCGATCCAAGGCAAGACTTCCAAAGCTTGAAGCTCTGCGCTCTGAGGCTGCATCCCGAGAACAAGGAGCAACCCACAGATAGAGCCTGCCAAACTCGAAGCAATCGCCGTAGCACGCCCCAAGGACTTCGAACCTTCTTTATCCGCCTGGGGAAGAAACGCCTGAAAGACGGCGCCAATGAACGGAAGCAAAAGCATCAGGGTAATCAGATGGTGGCTCATGCGATCCTCAGAACCTCAAGAAGTGAAGAAGAATGACAACCCCGGTACCCAGGGCGAAGAAAAGGTACCACTGCACATCGCCGCTCTGGATGAGTTGAAGCATCTTCGCGGGGACGTGAACACTGCGATGAATTCCCAAATGAAGGCCTCGGCTAAGTGAACCCTCGACGCGATTGAAGCGATCCGAAGTGAAGTTCAAAGCCAAATCGACCCAGCGAGGCAGGCCGCGCATCCAGAACCGAATGTCTACCCAGCGATGAAGTGCGTCCGCTACAGCGTAGGTTCCACGAAAAAACACCTCAAGGACGCGTTCCGTCTGGTAGCCCGATTCAATGTACCGAGCAAAGCGCGGCAAAGCGTTTCCGATCAACAACCAACGGTCCTCGCCTCGGCCCGAGCTCCAATAGCCGATTGCGAGCGAAAGAATCAAAACGCCCCAAAGAACGGAAAGAGGAGTGACTCCCGAGACCATTTCGGATGCCCCGAAGAACCGGTCTAACAAGGACACGAGCACCTGATCGGGAGCTCCTGGAATTCCGCCTGCCGAAAGCGTGCCCACCCAGAACACTCCGAGCCCGGAGATGGCAACGAGCCCCGGAACAATCAACGAGCTCCAGTGCCCGACTTCGCCTTTTCGAGCGCTCGGGAGGAGCCAAACCAATCTCCAGATCAAAAGTGAAACCGCAAAGCGGGCGAAACCCAGCGCGGCAGCGAGCGCGGGATCCTGCAACGAATCTTGAATCACTCGCGCCGTACCTGGGAACCCGACAAAGCCCGCCACGCCAGCACCACAAAGTGCCACGAACCATGCTGCCCAGCGCGCTCCTAGGGCCTGGCCGGCAGGCACCCCAGCAATCATCGAAAGCCCTACGCCGCCAATCATTGCAGAAAAACCGAGTGACCAAGCGGCCCAAGGACCCGAGAAAGCGATCGCTGCCACTGCGAGTCCAAAAGCAGAAGACACCCAGGCTGCCAAAGCCGAGCGCCAGCTGCTCTGAAGGAGACCCTGAATCGCTACAAGTGCAGTGCTAGCCAGTGCGAACCAGCCCAGAACCGGCATGATTCCCACTTTTCGAAGGGCAGGCTCCAATCGGATCAGTGGCGCCAAAGCCGCCAATGCGGGAAACACCTGTGCGGAGATCAACTGCACCGACAAAGGCACTCGCGAGGAACGCGACAACCAGGCCGAGAGAGGAAAGGGCTGGGTCTGAGCAAAAAGCCCAAGCACCAAAAGTGCTCCGCCCCAAAACGATGTCCCGCTCCAAGGCTCTGCTTCTTTTCCGGGTAAAAGCGAGAGATCGGCTCCAGAACTCGCCAAAGCGAATGCTCCGAACAAAGCCAAAATGAGGCCTGCCGATCGTTCACGAACGTAACGAACCGCGATCTCAGCTCCTTCTACTTCGCCCCAGCGGGTACCGAGCGCTAAGAACCCCGCAAAACTCGCGACTAAAACGCCGCCAAAGGCGAGCCACGTCGTCGACGAAATCCATGCCAGCACCACGCCCGTTGCACCTAGAACCGCCGAGCCCAGGATGCGCTCTTTGCGAACGTCCGGGTCCTGAGGGTTTAAGATCCGGTCCAAAATCACGACCGCCGCAAGAACGATGGGGATCAGCGCTCCGGTAAAACCCAAAGCATCTTGAGCAATCCCGACCCGAATCGATTGTGCCGCGTCTTGCGGCCAGATCCATCCACGGACGTACTGGAGCAAAGGCTCCGTGGACTCGAAAATCCCCTCGGGCTTGGTCACAATCAAACCCAAGATCAAGGCCAAGACGCCCACGCCCGCTAGCCACTCACCCAGGCGCGGCAAGCGTCCGCCCCAGCGAACGTTCACCACTCCGGCCAGGAATGCGAAAACGAGTGTCGCCACCAGGATCAGCGGAGCTGAGGATTCCAACCAGTCTTGAGTCATCTCAAATTCCCCTCACTGCCGCAGCGCACGGACATCCTCCAAGCTGGCTCGTCGCTTCAGATAAAAGAGCCGCAAGGAAACCGCGCATCCCGCTACTGTTGCCACTAAGCCAAACAAGAGCACCCAAAGTCCTGCGATTTGCCCCTGAACGCGAGCCGTCTCGCGCCCCACTCCCGCCAACATGAACATGATGGAGGCCGCGAGCACCATCAACTGAAGGCCCACCAAAAGACCGATCAGCGTTCGGCGATAAAGAACACACGCGAGTCCAATCCCCGCCATCGCTGCAGCGATAAGAATCATGACTCCCCCCGGTCCGGACGAGACAAGACGCCGGATCCCACAATGACTAGAAGAAGAAGCACGGCGAGAAGTTCCAGGGACAAAATATGTCCGTCCAGCAAAGCTCGTCCGACTTTCGCGATTCCCTCAGGCGGACCCACTTCGACGACCCCTGCAATCGGCAGGTGACGCGTGCCAAGCCAAATCACTCCGGTCAGCGTTCCACCCAAAAGAACGGGGAAAAGCGCGTCGATGGCTCGCTGCGATTTTTGCCGCGAATCCTGAACCCCGAATTCACCGTAAGTGACTGAATAGGTCAGAAGCGCGAGAGTGATCAAAGTGCTCACAATCCACTGAATCACCGCCAAAAGTTCCGCGCCCAATGAAAGGTGCAAACCTCCCGCGGCTAAACCCGCCAAGCCAAGAGACAGGATCGAGATCCTCAGGTCGCCCGCGAACGTGGCAACGAGCGAGGCGATCAGCATCAAAGCTCCACAGATCCAAAACAGCGTCATGTCACGAGCTCCTCGTTGTCTTTTGCCTCGGCATCACGCATTCGAGCCCACTTGAGTCGCTGCTCGGGTGTCACACGCCCACGACCGAAACTCGCGACGAGTTCGCCTGGGGTCAGAGTCGATTTTTCGTAATTCTTGGTGTGAACCAAGGAACCCGGCTGACAGACCTCAACGCAAAGCCCGCAAAAAACGCAGCGAGAAAAATCGATGTCAAAGACCGAAACCCAGAGCTTTGACGGAATGTTTCCTGGCTCCGCCTCGACCGTGATGCACCGGACTGGACACGCCACTTCGCACTCGCGGCACCCCGTGCAGCGATCAATATCGTTCACGAGCAAACCGCGCGTCCGCGGCGGCAACTCGTCTGCGATTCGAGAGCTCACGGGATCGGGATACTGCTCGGTCACTTCTTTTTTCAGGTCTCCCGACTTCACGTTCAACAAGTAGGGGAGGGCCGTGAAAAAAGAGCCCGACAAAGAGCGCATGCCGCGCCACAGATTCTTGAAGTACTCGAGGATGGAAGCAGACACTGAAGGCGACGTCATTTTCCGAAAATCTCCATCCAAATCGCCGCTCCAGCTAAGGCCAGGAAAGAGAGCGGACCTAGAACCTTCCAAGAAAGATCGGTGATCTGGTCAGAACGCACTCGAGGCGTGACCGTTCCCAAGAGGGAAACAAGGACCATCAAAACCGTCGTTTTCAGAAGGACCCAGCTCACTTCCAAAAACGCGAGCGTTCGGAAAGCCGAGACATCTTCCAGAGCACGATCAAGCGTTCCGGGCAATTTCCATCCGCCCAAAAACAGGGTGACCGTGATCAAGCTCCAGAGGAAATATCCGTAAAACCGTCCCAGGAGAAAAAGACAAAGCCTTCGCCCTTGAGTCAGAGTGCCTACGCCTCCGTGAAGGTCCTGAACCGAATAGCCTCCATCCAGGGGCGGTATGTTCAGAAGCACTAGGCCGCTCACTAGAAAAACGAGAAAAGCGACAAACTCAAAAGGGCTCGATAGAAACGCCCAAGCCAGTGGGCTTGCGCCTTGAGAGTCGACTAGCTGACTCCAGCGAAATCCGCCTGCTCGCAGCCCTGCCGTACTGATCGCGATCAGTGCCGGAAAAGCGCCCGTAATGGCCTGCGCCGAAACGCGAAGCCCCCCGTACCAGCCCGGGACCGTGCGACTCGAAAGCCCCATCAGGAGCACGGAAAGAGAAACGAGGAGAGCAGCCCAAAAGGGGATGAAGACGCTCATTTCTGCATTGAAGATGACGAGCGATGAGCCGAGCGGCAGCGTGACGATCGTTGAATACAAGGCCATGGAGTGAACCCAAGACCAGGTCACGCTTCCTTCGGGAGTCGTTCCGCGAAGTGGCTCCTTTTGTAGAAGCTTCAAAACGTCTGCGATTGGCTGAAAGAGCCCTGCCGGACCCGAGCGATTCGGCCCCACGCGAGCCTGAAGGTCAGAGCCAAGCTTTCGCTCAAAAAATCCGACGAGCGCTGCGCCCGGCAAAATCACGACGACAAAGAGGACCAACCAAGCAGCAACGAGCACGACCCAACCAGGTGCGCCTAGCGGCAGCCCCATTCCCGATTTCCAGATCTCTTCCCAAGCAGTCATCGATCCACCTCTGCCAGACAAAGATCTAAGCTCGCCAGAATCACCGGTACGTCTTCTACGCGCTGAGCACGAAGCGCTTCAGGCACTAATCGAAGGTGAGCCGTTGAGGGCGTCCGGAACGAAATTCGCTGCGGCTGACTGCCACCATCCGAAAACACATGGCACCCAACCTGACCGCGCGCCCCTTCAATGGATGCGTAGCCTTCACCCATTGGGACTTGAAACTGAGGAGTGACTTTAGGTCCTTCATAAGGTCCTTGCGGCATCGACTCCGTCACTTGCTTTAAGATCTCTAAGCACTGATTGATCTCGCGCAGGCGCTGAAGGTAGCGGCTGTGACTATCACCCGGAATTTCCGTTCCTTCATCTGCAACGACGGGAACATCAAAATCAATTCGGTCGTAACCGCTGTAAGGGGCCCACTTCCGAAGATCAAACGATTCGCCCGAAGCACGAAGATTGGGGCCGGTCGCTCCATGCCGAAGCGCCGTCTCGCGCGAGATCACGCCGATGCCGCGCGTCCGACGAAGAAACGCATGATTGAAGGACAACAAATCGTTGTACTCCTTCAACCGGATCCGAATCATTTCGCGCGCCTCTAGAACTCGCTCTACAAACCCTTCGGTCACATCCGAGGAAACGCCCCCAAAGCGAAGGAAATTGATCGAAAAGCGCCCGCCCGTGAGGAGCTCAAAAAGGTCCAAGAGACGCTCTCGGTCGCGAAGCACATAGTGCATCATCGTCGTTGCGCCCACGGCGCGAGCCATTCGCGCCATGTAAGCAAAGTGCGACGACACTCGCGAGAGTTCCGCCACGATCACCCGAATGGCTTGCGCTCGCTCAGGGACCTGAATTCCTGCTAGGCGCTCCACCGCGAGGCAAAGCGCAAGCTCACCGTGAATGGCCGCCTCTGGATCCAAATGATCCGCGTACGTTACGGCAGCGTGCCAACGATGAAGCTCCAAGGCCTTTTCCAAGCCCCGGTGCAAGAACCCGGATTCCACTTCCGCTTTGGCTACGATTTCGCCATCCAACTGAAGACTGAGCCTCATCGCTCCCGGCAAAGCCCCGTGAAAGGGCCCCAAAGTCCAGCGAGTCAGGTCCGTACCCAAACGTTCCGGCTGCATCCCTTCGATCATGAGAGCACCCCGTGTTCGTCCGGCGCCGTTTTCCCAACGGCTCGCATATGCGGAACTCCTTCATACTCGAGCGGGTAGACGTAGCCTTTTCTCAAGGGATAGCCCTGCCAGCCTTCAGGTAAGAAATTTCGTCCGGTGGCCTCTGCCCCAACAAAGCGCACACCAAAAAGCTCCGCGTTCTCGCACTCAAATGGAACGGCCATCGGCCAAACCGATGAAACCGACACCGCTTCGACGGTTTCCTCAGGCCCGGACGGACGAAGCGTTCCACGAAGCGCCAAGGTTCGGCCCGTCGAAAGGGAGCGAAGGAAGTAGGTGAGAACCAAAACTCCGCCAATCTCGGCTACCGAAAGGTGATCGAGGGTCTGGTAGGCCGGTCCCGGCTCTTCAGCCAAAACTTTTGCCAAAGGAAGGAGGTGGGGGAGGTCCACCCAAATAATCCTTAAACCTAAGCCTGAATCCAAAGGTCCGGGGTTGGGGCGATCCGCGAGCAAAGCTCCCGGAACTTGGCTCTGTAATTTAGAGATCAGCTCTCGGATTTCCACGAATCTTTTCCTGCAGGGCAATCAGCCCGTTCATGATGGCCTCAGGGCGAGGTGGACAGCCCGGTACATAGACATCCACCGGAATCATCCGGTCGACCCCGGGAACGGTCGAATAACTGAATTCAGGGGAAAACGGGCCGCCACACGCGGCGCAAGCTCCCACAGCAAGGACGTAGCGCGGCTCCAGCATCGCCTCATAAACGGCGCGTAAGTGGGGCATGGACTTGTAAGAAACCATGCCACTCACGATCAAAAGATCCGCGTGGCTCGGATCGACCTGCGGCAAACAGCCGAAGCGCTCCAGGTCATAGCGGCAGCCCAGTGATTCCAAAACTTCATCCGCACAACACCCAGGTCCGGTTGAGATGTACCAAAGCGACTGTGAGCGCGCCCAGTTCAGGAACTTTCCGACGGTCGAAGTGTAGAAGGAGCCCTGCTTCATTTCGAATCTCCTTCCTGGAAGCTCTTCAGCCAGTCCAAATCGCCCTTTCTTCCCGCGTAAAGAAGCCCCAGGCCTCCAAACACAGAAAGGGACAAAATGGCGACCAAGCCGCGGTTACTGAGACCACCTTCTCCCACGCAGGGAATCAGGATTAACCCCACCGCAGTTAAAAGAAGAGCCGCATTGGTCGCACGCGAGAACCGGGTGTTCAAGCGACGGCCGAGCTCGGTCGAAGGCGCCACTTTTGGTCCACCCAGCTCAGGCGGCTCCAGTCGGCGACGCGCGGGCAAGCCCGTCCGCGCCCGAAGGACGCTCGAAACCAACGACAACGCCGCAGGAACACTCAAAGAGAGTGCCGCGGCGAGAAAAACCACATAGTAAACGTCCCAGCCGCTTGGCATTCTTTCTCCGACAGGGGTTTCGGGCGATTGGCGAAAAAGGTACTGAAGCTGAAAATGGGAGTCAAGATTCGCAAGCCTCTGCAACTCCTTAAAAATACAAATGCTTCCTAGTCGTACAGAATCCATCCTCGCCTCCGTTCGTGAGCTTTCCTCGCCGATCCGCGCCCATGGCGCGTCGATCACGACGGCGGCCCTGCTTTTGTGTCGCTGGCTCAAGGATGCGGCGACTCCTTTGGTCATCTATGTTCCGGATGACGATGCGGCCCGAACTCTGGCCCAGGACGTCGGAACCCTGAGCCGAGTCCTGAATTCCCAGGAAGCGGAAGTCCTCGTTTTCCCGACTTGGGAGCAATCCCCCTACAGTCCCATTTCGCCTTCCATCCGGATTCGGCTCGAACGAATGGCGTCCTTGAACCGCTTGGCTGAAGCAACACTGCCTGGCCAACCCAAGCGCCCGCTTCTATTCATCACCTCGATCGCTGCAGCAGCTCAAGCGACACTTCCCCGGAGTGCGCTTCACGAGCACGGACTCTGCCTCACAGTCGGAGGCTCGGTTGAGTCGCGGGAAACTCTGATTCGCTCGCTTCTGGACGCGGGCTACCTCAGGACCGACTCGGTCGAGGACCCTGCGACTTTTTCAGTCCGCGGAGAAATCATCGATCTTTTCCCGCCCGAAGCGCAGCGCCCTTACCGAATCGAGCTCTTTGGAGACGAAGTCGAACGCATTCGGGAGTTCGACGCTGCCACGCAGAGAACTCTCGACCCTGGCTCAAGCCCCATTCAAACGCTGCGACTAGGTCCGGCCCGCGAAGTTCTCATCCACTCTCGCTCTTTGCCTAGAATCCGCGAGCGAATGAAAGCCTGCGCGGACGAAGCAGGGGTGCCGCGCCAAATCCGGGATCCCCTCTTAGAAGCACTCGATTCGGGCACTTATCCGGATCATTCCGACTGCTGGGCCCCGTTTGCTTGGGAAACTCCGGGGCGCCTGGAAGACCACCTTCAACCCTCCTGGCCAAGAATTGCCTTCGACGAACTTTCCTGCTCTCAAGCTTGGGACGAGTTTCGGGCAGAGCAAAAAGACGCCGCTCAAGAAATGGCTCGCTCCGGAGTGATTGCGCCCCCTTTTGAATCCCTCTTTTCTTGGGACGCATCCAAGGAGGCACAGTTCCGAAGCGGGATGACTCTTTATCTCGACCGCTTGGAGACGGCTGATCTCTCGACCCACGAAAACGAAGCGGTAAGCCCTGAGTTTGAGGGGCCCCAAAAGCCCGAAGAGCGCGGAGTCCGTTTGGCCGAGCGCCACCGGATTGCAGCGAAACTCAACCCTCCGTCTTCAGCAGACCGTTTAGACGGACACCTTCGCGGCTGGCTCGATCAGCGCTTTAAGATTCTGATCCTGGCTTCCACCGCGACTCGCCTCGAGCGGGTTAAGTTCCTGCTGGGTGAGCGGGAAATTCCAACCGGGCCTCTCGATTCCGCTGCTGCAACGCTCGAACTCGGTAGCCTTTCCCAAGGGTTTCGTTGGCCTTCCGAAGGCTTGGTCATCCTGACGGATGGAGACCTTCTTGGCCAAAAAGCTTCAGGGAAAACCAAGAAACCTAAAAGCGAGAGTGGCTCTGCCGCTCAGGACTGGGCGGGGCTTCAGGCGCTCTCGGACCTTAATCCGGGTGACCGCGTGGTTCACGTCGACCACGGCATAGGCTGCTACTTAGGCTTAGCGCGCCTATCTCTTCAAGGCGCACCAGCCGACTTTCTCCTCATCGAGTACGCGGGCAAAGATAAGCTTTATCTTCCCGTTTACCGCCTGAACGTCATTCAGAAATACTCGGGCGCAGGCGAGACCGTACCCCTCGACAAACTCGGCGGCGCTCAGTTCCAGAAGGCCAAAGAAAAGGTCAGGGAGAGTGCCAAGCGGCTCGCTATTGATCTTGTGAAACTCTACGCCGAGCGAAAAATTCGAAGCGGCGTGATTTTCCCGGGACGCGACCCTGTGCTCGACGACTTCGAAGCGCGCTTTCCGTTTGAGGAAACTCCCGATCAGCTCAGGGCCATCGATCAGGTTCTCGACGACTTAAGCTCCGGCAAAGTAATGGATCGTCTCGTCTGCGGCGACGTAGGCTATGGCAAGACGGAAGTCGCCATGCGCGCTGCTTTCCGGGTCGCAAGCGAAGGAAAGCAGGTGGCGGTTCTTGTGCCCACGACCGTACTTGCCCACCAGCACGAACAGAACTTCCGCCAGCGCATGAAAGACACGCCGTTTGTCATCGAATCGGCATCGCGCTTCAAATCCGCGCGCGACCAAAAGAAGACGCTCGAAAAAGCGGCACAAGGCAAAGTCGATATCTTGGTCGGCACCCACCGGCTTTTGTCTCGGGATGTAAAGTTCAAGGACCTAGGGCTTGTCATCGTGGACGAAGAGCAGCGCTTTGGGGTGGAGCATAAAGAGCGTCTTAAAACTTTGAAACTCGACACTCACGTCCTCACTCTGACTGCGACCCCGATCCCAAGAACCCTGCACATGGCGCTTTCCGGCCTAAGAGACATTAGCCTCATCAACACGCCTCCGGTCGACCGCTTACCGATTCGAACCTATGTTTCGCGGTTTGAGGAGTCTTTGATCCAAAGAGCCATCGAGGCCGAGCTGAAGCGAGGTGGGCAGGTATTTTTCGTCCATAACCGCGTTCAAACCATCGGAGAAATGGCTCGGAAAATCGAAGAGCTCGTTCCCCAGGCTCGCGTCGGCGTAGGTCACGGCCAAATGGCTGAAGGGGCTCTGGAAGAAGTCATGGTCGCTTTCTATGAAAAGCGAATCAACGTCTTGGTGTGCACGACCATCATCGAGTCGGGAATTGATTTGCCGTCTGCCAACACCTTGATCGTCAACCGTGCCGACACGTTTGGCCTTTCTCAGCTCTATCAAATCAGAGGGCGGGTGGGCCGCGGTCAAGCTCGCGCTTACGCGTACCTTCTTCTTCCGGCCGAAGGCGCCGTAACCGAAGACGCCAAAAAAAGGCTCGAAGTCATTCAGCGCTTTGTGGAACTTGGCTCAGGCTTTTCGATCGCCTCCCATGATCTTGAGCTTCGGGGCGGGGGAGACCTGCTTGGAGCTTCTCAGTCAGGCCACATCGAAGCGGTAGGGTTTGAGCTCTACATGGACCTTCTGAACGAGGCGATCCTTGAGATTCAGAGCCAAGGTGGACCGAAGCAGGAAACGGCTAGAGAGCCCGAAATTAAAGTTTCCTTCCCGGCTTACTTGCCCGAAACCTACATCCCGGACGTTCATCAGCGCCTCTCGATGTACCGAAGGTTCTCGTCCGCGCCAGAAGAAGCGGAAGTGGACCGGCTCGAAGAAGAACTCCAAGACCGCTTCGGTCCGCCGCCGCATGAAGCTCAAGAGCTCCTCTGGCTCATCCGAATCAAACTCCAACTGAAGCGTGCTCGCGTCGACGCTTTGACGGCAGGTGCGGAAAAAGTCGTTCTCACTCCCGGCGAGGGAAGTCGCCTCGATCCTTCGCGAGCCATCGCGCTCATGTCGAGTCAGCCCAAGCGCTACCAACTCACGCCCGACTCGCGCTTCATCGCCACGCTTCCGACCCGAAGCCTTCGCGACCTCTGCTTAGGACTCGAAACCTTGTTGAAGGACCTTCTTCCAAGGACCGTTTGAGTCTGTTACCCTTTTTCCATGATCCAGAGAAAACTTGGTCTCGCGCTCTCCCTTGCCATGATCCCCGGCGTATCTGCCCATGCGGCCACCGAGTTGGCCAAGATCAATGGT
>JACCEC011648214.1_pt1 | contig 18419 bp, 12 predicted proteins | sample 7450121 | NCBI WGS metagenome assembly JACCEC01 (sample SAMN15323455, study PRJNA562643) | freshwater metagenome | isolation source: river surface water | place: USA:Blue River Watershed | collected 2017-08-18 | reverse complement strand
TCGTTTAGATATCTTAGAGAACATCATTGAATCTCTTGAAGACGTAGAGGGTACACGTACAGGTGTAGAAGAGTTCCGAGCACAAGTACAAAGTGCTAAAGCTGCTGACCCATCTAATCCTCAAGTAGCTCAGCTAGAAGAAGCACTTGCTAATGCAGATGCTGTAATGGCAGAGATTGATGCTAACGCTAATGATCCTGAATATGCTGACCGGGTTAAGAAAGAATATTCTGGTTTAGTAAACCAATTAAACAAAGCTACTGAGATACGTAATAACTCTGAAGCTTTAGCAGATGATTTATCTAATAACCCTACGACTATTCCATCTAAAATTCTTGGAGCACCCTCTTCATTTACAGCAGCAGAGTTAGCTAAAGCATCTAAAGATGTTAAGTATGCTGAAGCAGATCGTGAAGTATTACGTACTCTGTCTGAAGCACGTCAAGCATATGATGATACTCAAAACATTAAACGAGTAAGTAAAGATATTATTAATGGGTCAGAGCGCTCTAAACCAATCATGTCTTATATGGATGATATGAGTAAGGCAGTAGCATCAGGCAATACTCGTATGCAAGAAGTTACTTCTAAAATGCTAGATCGTTTTGTTAAGAGTCATCAGTCTAAAGCTGATACTGTAGCTCAAGCATGGGAAGCTGCTAAAGCTGCTCCAGGTACTTCTGTAGAAGTAGCTCGTGTTGCAGGCAATCCTAAATGGTTTATCAATACTGGTGATCCAATCAAGAATAGCCGTGAGAATGCTTCGTTAAAGATTACATATAACCCAGGGAAGTATGGACACTCAGAAAGCCTAGTGTCAGCTATTGCTATGGAGTCTAACTTAATCAATAAGGTTAAAGCCTCTGTAGACGCTCTAGCAGCGCGTTCTACGAATGGTACTAGCGATCCTATGGAACGTATGCAGGAAATGATTGATAGCCTAGATACGAGCAATGGTGTTGATCTAGAAGCACAACAGTTAGCTGATGAAGGCAGACAGCAACAAGCACAAGCAAACCAAGCTAAACGTAAGAGTATTCCTCAAAATACTCCAGTGAATCCTGATGAGAATATCTGGGAAGGTTTTGATGAATCATCTTTACAGGTAGAGCCTGTAGATGTAGATGAAGCTTCTATTCAAGACCTAGATGATCTTAAACCAGACTTAACTAATACTGAGATTGAATTTGATGAATCAGGTCTGCCACCTTTACGTGCTAAGTTTGCAGGTGTAGGTACGCGTGACGTAGAAGCGTATACAACTAAAGACAAGACTACAGGGCAATGGGTAACTAATCCTAAGTACTTAGGCGACAGTGTACGTACGGCTGCACAAGAAGCAATTGCAGCACTACTTAAGCAGAAGGTTGAAGTTACTAAGCCAACTGAAGACGTAGCTACACCTAACAGTGTAGGAGGGAATGCTACGCCTAAGTCTGGTAATAGAAATGCTAGTACTGGTCAAGCGTCTATAACTAACGTGTCTATTGTAGGGCAACGACTTGAAGACATGCAGGAAGAAACGCGTAATGAATTAATAGCTGATGCGATTTTACAGAAGGTAGGCATTCAAGAACTCATTGAAAGTAGCTCACCTCAATGGCAGATGGCAGTAAGTACACGAAACACTAATGCTGTAATTATGGCTTACAACGCTCTAAGGTATAAACAAGAGTCAGAGAAATTAAAGAAAAAAGCTGAAGCTGGTACATACACTAAAGAACAGCTTAATGAACTTGAAAATGCTTTAGATGATCGTGACTTTGGCGAGGAACTTTATAATGAAGTAAACGGCTTACAGGACGAGTCTACTGAGGCAGTTGGTACAGGTGTGTCTCCTAAAGCTAAAACCCCTGATGATAACTTACCTACCCGAGAAGTACATAAGTTTGGTGCTATTGAGTACATAGTAGATAAAACGATACCTACTATGGCTAAAACAGATAAAAATAATAATATTACGTTAAACCCACGTAATGCTGAAAACAGTAAAGAGTTCTGGGATTACTTTGGAGGGGTTGTTCATGAAGATGCTCCTGCACGAACTAAAGAAGCTGCTCAACAGAAGAAAGAGGTATTAGCTCAATTAGGTGTAGATGGCTATTCTTTGGATTATTTAAAGCAACAGCTAAACACACCTAAAAAACTTAATGAGTTTTTACTCCGTCATGAGCAATCCCATATAGATAACAATGATCGTTCTGTTTACTACAGTAACGGTAAGTCTTTACTCACCCCTGAGAAAGTATTAATTGAAACTCGTGCAACAATAGATGCTTTAGTGGCTATGGGTATTGAACCTAAGTACGAAGGAAATATTGATGAGTCTTTCGTTAGTACTTCAGAGACTCCTTATGAAATCTACGACATTCCTCTAAACGAGAATGAGCTTAAAGATATGTTTGGTGGTTTAGATACCACTACTGATTATGTTCCTGACTTTGGTACTACAGTAGAGGCTAACAAAGAAGCCCAAGCATTACGTGAAGCTAATAAAGATAAACCATTAGCTGAACATGATTTAGTACGTGAAGCTGTGAACATCGTACCTACTAAGTTACGTTCTATGTCTGAGTCAGTGACTGCTCGTTTACGTAGACTAGGTACTAAGGCTCCGTATTCTACTGCCAAGGATATGCTTACAGCACACCTAAAAAAGACTGTGCCTAACCCTACTGAGCAACAGCTTATTGCAATGAAAGTTTTAGGGGATATGTTCAATAACTTCTCTAAACTTACTACGGGTATCCACTCTAATACACAGTTCCTTAAAGATGCTGGTTTAGAGGGGTTCAGTAACTTTGCTAATTACCTTGTTGACCCTAAAGCTCAAGTAACTACAGCTAAAGGAGAAGTAGTAGACAAGTTACTACCTGAAGTTGAAGACGCTATTACTATCGCAGCATTCTCTTGGATCACAGAGAATGGTAGTACCTTAATGCGTATGGATAATCTACCTAAAGCATTAGGTATTGAAGGTAATGATCTAACTGTTCCTTATCATCTCTATGACATGCTTAAAGCTGTAGGCTCTGCTAAACCTGCTGCTGCAGAGACTATCGGTAATAAAGTTATTGATATGCTTGGTTTCAAGTTTATGTCAGATGTAGCTGATACTCGTAAGAGTAAACTAGCTATAGCTCTAGGACAGCTTGCAGTACATCGCATGACAATGGCAGGTTACGTTGAAGAGAACACTCTAGAACCTGAAGCAGTTATAGCAATCACTCGTGAGATTATGCTTCAGAATTCTTTGGATGTTGATGAAGCAGAGCTTCAATCTAAGAATCAATACACCTTCATTAACGTGACTCATAGTAAGAATACTTTTGAACCTACTGAGCTTGCAGCTAAAGTACTTAACGCAACTAAAGGTAGTGAGTCTGTTCTTACTAAAGCATTTGGTGTAGCTCCACGGGTTAAACCAATTCTCACATCTAAACCTAAAGCAGATAAGCTAGTTACTCAAAAGACTACAGATCGTTTAGGTACTCAGATTCCTTCTGCACAAGTAGAAGCTCTAAGTAATGCTCATACTTATAAGTGGGGTATACACAAATCCCTAAACCAATTGCACACTAATTTAGGTAAGCCTCCTGCATTGAAAGCCTTACGTGATCGTATGTACGGTAAGCTTACAGACGCAGAGATTAACGCTAAGCAAGCAATGAAGCGTGACGGTATTAAAGCTAATAACCAAAGCATTGAGCGTGAGATTCAAATTTATGAAGCAAGTGTTGATACTTTAGCTAAATCTCGTTTTGGTTTAGATAACGATTTCTACCTAGAACAGGAAGTACAGAACCAACAACGTTCTCATATGGCTAATGATCTTAACCCTGTAGCTAGTAAGCTACACCGTGGATTAGTAGAGCTTAAAGACCATCGTGTTAAATTCCCTATGACTTCTGTAGAACGTGACGGTATCAAAGCATTCTTTAAGACTGGTAATACTGAAGCTCTATTAGATAGTCAAACCAATACAGTTACACCGTTAGGGGAATTCATTCAGACAGTAGCTTTACTTACTGAAGACTTAATGCCTGAAGGTGTATCAACTACTGCTGATAAAACTCAAATCCTTAACTATGCTCCACAATACTTAGAGTGGGTATTACAAGGTGAAGGTACAGATGTATTGATTATCCTAGAGAAGATGATCAATGGAGATAACGTTCCTGTAGAGCAAGTAGAGAAAGTAGTAGCTACTGTTAATAAAGCAGGTATGAAAGCTCAGTCCCTTAAAGCTCTAGTAAACCTGATTGCTTTCAAGAATGCTTTTATTTCAGGTAAAGATACAGAGTTTGAAGTGAACATTTCTTTAGAGGTGGATGGTGTAACTAACGGACCATTCCTAACCCAAGTACTTATGAATACTCTAGCTCCTAGTATGTATGGAGCAGGTGGTATGTACAAAGAAGCTGATGGAATTACTAACGTACCTCAATACAAGGATTTAGGTAATCCTGATATGTACGAGTACAACATCATTCATTTACGTAATGCTATTGCTTCAGCTCCTGCTAGAGCAGATCGTGTAGCTTATGCTAAGAATTCAGATGTACCTGCTGCGCGTATTACTCAAGAAGTACTTCAAGCAGTTCAAGTACTACATCCTAAGATGTTAGAGCGTAAAGGTACTAAGACAATCACTACAGTGATTAACTTCTCTTCTGGCAATAAAGCTACAGCAGCAGGGATCATTGGAGATATCAAAGACAGTATTCTTTCTGGTTTAGAAAAGTACAGTTCAGAATCTGTAGATAGCCCTTCACGTAAATTATTTATTGAAAATCTAAACTACTTGTTATTACGTGGAGGATTAAAAGCTAATGACCATGTTAAAGATGACGCTGATCTTCTTAACTTGGTTTTAACTCCTCAACAAGATAAGGCTATTAATAAAGCTTTAGAAGAACCTCTAATGCATGTGGTATCTGAGTTTATTAAAGAAGCTTATCCTGAGTACATCAAAGCTCGTGATGATATCACTGCTGCAGGTCAGATAGCTGTAGGACTATTTAAGCCTGTATATGATGCAGAGGTAGTTAAACGTACTGAAGCATTACCTGAAGATGTGAAGAAAGTAGAAGGGTTATCTAAAGAAGCTCATGAGCAAATTCTTATTGATCTTCGTAAAGACATGCCTACATTCAAATCATACTTAGCAGGTAAGAGTACTAATACAGAAGAGTCTTCTCTTCCTTTAGTTAAGATTGCATCTAAGCGTAGTGACCAAGCACGTGATAAATCAGAGTTCTATATCTTTGGTGCACGTAAGGTTAATAGTCTTGGTTTAAATAAAGATGGAAGCTTTAACGCTAATAACGCTTCTAAGTACACATACCATGTAACCCAACAAGCTAAGACGTATGAGATTGTTCCAGCAGGTGTAGCAAACAACCCTAAAGGTGTTCACTCTACAGATGCAGGTATTGCTCACACTCAATTAGGTAATTGGGTAACTATGAACATCCATGACGCTTTAACAGCTAGTGTAGGAAAAGGACGTGAGTTTGCTAAAGATTTAAACAAAGTAACTACTGATGCTCTTATTGAAGTAGATTTCAACTCCAACATGGTTACAGGCTCTCTTAAACCATTAGCTGCTTTTCTTGGTTTAGATTCTAAAGCACAACTAGCATCTAAAGCAGAATTGCAAAAGGCAGCTCAGAGTATTAACAAGTCTCACGATAATGATGTGTATGATGCTAAAGGTAATCTTGTCCCTAATAGTTCTATTGGAGATGCAGTAGCTTTATTGTTGGATGCAGCATTTACTCGAGACATTGCAAAGCTCAATACACTCTTACAGTATGCCTACGTAAACCAATATGGTTTAGAAGGTGGTGAGTACAAGCTTGTTGAAGCAGACATTAAACGTATTGAAGAGAAGCTTGAAGAAGTTAGAGCTAAACGTGTAGAAGCTGTTAAACAGTTAGTACCTCAAGCTATTCAGCTAGATAGTACTTTTGGTGTGGTAGGTACAAAAGGTATTTATCAAGATGCTTCAGTTAAAGAAGTAACTAAAGCTGCAGAAGAAAAGATTGAGACTGATGTAGATACGTACACAACTCAGTTCTATCTAAGCAACGTACCTAAAAATACTCCTGTAGATATCAAAGTACTCAACTCTGCTATTGCACATGACACTAACAAAGCTAAGGATGTGAATCCTAACCTAGCTACTGTACTTAGCGGTCAGATGTATGATCTAGTTAAGAAAGCTTTACCTGGGCAGTTAGAAGTACGTGTATTACATGCTACTGATCCTAGAGCTTTAAAACACTGGAGTAAGGGTAGATATGGTTGGTTTAATTCTAACGTTGATCGTAAGCCAGTTATATATTTAACTGCAGATGCTAACGGTAACTTTGATCCTGCTATCGTTATTCATGAATTGATGCACGCAGTTACTTTCTTAACACTGGAAAACGATACTACTGCAGCTAAAGAGATTACTGCTCTACGTGAACAGTTTATAACGTTCTTAGCTAATCAGGGCATTACTCCAACAGACGCAGTAGCTTATGCAATTCAGAATAACCATGAGTTTGTGTCTACTGTCTTTGAACGTCCTGAAGTAGCAATGCTTCTTAACCAGATGAGAGTTGTAGCTAGACGTAGATATGGATTAGCTGCTTTTATTGAATCAATCTCTAAGATGATCTCTCAAGCTTTTGGTTTAAAACCTGTCAAGTTAGAGGCTGGCGAGATTACTGGTTTAGAGGTTTTAATTGGCAGTGTAATTTCCCTTACTAAAGAGGGGGATAATACCATTTCATATAAATACGGTACTATTACTCCTAGAGTACTAGGTGCTTCATTACGTAGAGCACAGCAATCTGTTAAAGCTATGAACCTTACTGATCTAATGAATCAGTTAAAAGGTACAGGTACAAGCTTTGATGCTCAGCTTAAAGAGACTATGGATGAGTTTGCCCTACCTATCTTTGATCGTATGGATACAGGTCTGTTTGATAGTATTGGTTTAAGTAATGATCCTGAATCTGTATGGCAGGATGCTATTGCAACGAATACAACAGTCACTACAGACAAGGCAGTATTGAGTGGTTATATCCTACAGCCTTTAGAACGCTTTGCAGTAGAGGCAGTATATGCAGCTACGAAAGCTGTAGCTAAAGAACGTGGTCTATCTATTAGCTATGCTGAGTTAGATAAAGCATTTAGCCAAGCACGTAATAAGATTAAACCAAAGGACTTATTCAAAGGTGATTGGTCTAAGGCTACTTCAGCAGAGAAAGCTACAGCTCAAGCTAAATGGGATCACTTGTTTAAGATTACTCAAGAGAATGATCACCTAGCTAGATTCTCTAGTATGGTTTCAGGCAGTGCAGAGATTAATACCCTACTTGCAAATGTGAAAACAAGCTCAGGTAATAAAGTTAGTAAGGGTGCTGACGTTAACGAGAAAGTACAAGCGTACGTAATGAAAGCTGTTGAGTTCCTTGCTCAGCTTATTTCAGGAGTTAAGTCTGGTGCTCCAGTATCTGAGTATGTGAAGTCTGCTTTGAAGTCTGTAGCTAAAGTAGATTTAAAATACCGTGGAGGTATTGTTAATGAGATCAATGATCGTATCTCTAAAGTAGAAGATAAGATTGATGAAGCCGTACTGAAGACTAGACGTAAAGTTGCTAAGAAAATTCCAGCAATGAAGAGTAAGTCATTACCTGAAGTAACCTTAGTACGTGATGTAGCTACATCAGCTATTGAAGGTACTTTAATGGATAACTTAAAGAACACTCGTGAGATTATTCTTAACCATTCATCAGGTAAGTTAGGTTTCTGGGGAGAGCTTGTTAATGAGATGGCTGAGAATACTCCTTTCAAGGGCATTGTTGAAAAGATGGCGCGACATGTTAAGAAGACTTCTCAAACCAAAGAGCTAGAGAAAGAGTACACAATTAAAAATGTACTCTCTACCTTTAAAGATGAAGGTAAGAAGCTTAAACGTAAGACTCGTGAATCACTAACTCATCTTATGGTTGCAGATGTTTCAGCTCTGCTTGATAGTTTTACTACAAAGCAGATTCATCGTATGTACAACAACCCTGAGTACTTAAATAGTGTGCTCAGTCAGCAAGCTAGTGCTGTAATGGCATTAGATACCCGAGGTACTCAATTAATCTCTCGTAGTAAAGACCTTGCTCGTTATATGGTAACTAACCTAGGACCTGAGAATAATGACTTAGCTTTAAACGCTACGTTAATTGCTATGGGTGCAGGTACTGCTAACAAGATGGCACTTAAAGATGTAGACCCTAAACTCGTAGCTGCTATTGATTCATTGGTTTCGTTATACGCTATTCGCTATACACCTACAGATATCAAAGTAGAGATCAGTTCAGTAATGGATACAGAGCTTTCTCGTGGAGATGTGAATGGTATTGAAGCTATCCTTAAATTCCATAAAGGTTTAGCAGATGAAGCACGTGATGAGTTATTTAAAGATAACCCGTTATCTATGACTAAAGGTTATACCCCTGAGATTACTAACCATAACCATGAGATTCGTTTTGCTAAGACTGATGAGGAAGCTAAGAACTTTAAAGATCAATTCTTCCGTGAAGTGAAAGTACTTGAGCCTAATCCATTAGCTCGTGGTGACAAGGTACGTATGTTCTTGTCTGAGGATGCTGGTTTAACTCGTATGGTCTCAGGTACGTTAGAACTCTTTGGTAAGAACCCTCGTGGTACAGATGCTGATGTAGATGTATCAGTTGTTCTTAAAGCATCTCAATCTAAGCAACGTAGTTTACATGCTAATACAAGCTACGACCCTTATAAAGGTAATGGTACTAGCGCGTTGATTCCTAAGTATGATCTGGATGGTAATGTCATTGGGTATCGTTATGAGATGTCTAGCTATGAGCGTGACAACTTGTTAGGTAGGGATAATGACTTTGCTAACATTCTAGGTCAGTATGCTGCTACTAACTTTAACAAGATGAATGTTCCCTTTAATAACCGTATGGTTGTTGATGCTCTAGTTAAAGAGAAGCAAGAAAACTACGATGCACATCCTGATCGTTTCGTTACTGTAGGTTTTAATGTTCGTGATAAAGAGTTAGCTAAGCTTTGGGATTTACTACCTCAAGATACTCGAGACTATGTTCGAGAAGTTACTGGTAAGAGTGTGCTATATGTTCCTAAAGAAGTATTGCTTCCTGTATTTGGATACCAAAAGTATTCAGCTACACAAGGTTTTGATAAACCAAGAAGTGAACGTAATCTTTATGAGCGGGTATACGTAGCATTGTTTAAAGCAGTGTTTGGTAATAATGCTCGTGTGTATGGTGCTCGTACTGAACGTGGTATGCAGTCAGCAGTAGCTCTTACTAAGAACTTCATCGTTATTCGTAACCTACGAACACTAGCTATGAATATTATCTCGAATATGTTCTTACTACAGGCTCATGATATTGGTTTAGCAGATATCGTAAAAGATACTGTTTATGCTCTACGTGCAGGTATGCAACATCGTAAAGATAATGCATTACTCACTGCTAAGCGTCAGATGCTCTATACAGGTCTGGGTAACAGAAAACAGTTAGAGCAAGAGGTATTACGTTTAGAGCAAGCCATTGCTAATAACCCTCTAGCAGAGTTTATTAATGAGGGTATGATGCCTAGTATTGTGGACGATGTAGCGTTAACCAAAGATGATGCGTTTAGCTTCAAGTCTGCTTTAGAACGTAAGTTTGAGAAGCAACTGAATAAGATTCCTGCAGGGATAAGAACAACAGCAGAGTGGTTAATGGTTTCTCCATCAACACCTCTGTATCAGTTCTTGAACAACACTACTCAGTTATCTGACTTCACAGCTAAGTATGTGATGTATAACTACTATCGTAATAACGCAGCTAAGAAAGATCGTTTAGATCATGATGCTGCTATTCAGATGGCTAGTGATAACTTCATTAACTACGACATGCCTACAAGTAAAGGTATGCAGTACTTAAACGATATGGGTATTATTATGTTCTCTAAATACAACTTACGTATTCAGAAAGCATTGTTTAGACTATTAGAACGTAAGCCTGCAAGAGTTTTACTTCAAGCATTAGTGATGCATGGTGGTACAGATATTCCTTATGGTATTGATCCTATTATCTGGAATCAGATTGGTATCCCATTCCGTGAAGGAGCATTTGCACTCCCATCAGTAATTGATGAGCCAATCACTATGAATATGGCAACTTCTATACTGTAATAGCTAGAATTAAAAAACCCTCCTAAGTGGAGGGTTTCTTTTTAAAAGCGTTCTAGAAAATCTACACACTCTTTAAGAGAGGTAGATGAGTAATGTGTAATAACTTCTTTGGTTTCAGGGTCGCATACATTAATAGCAAATGATCCTGAATAGTCAAAGACTACTTTGATTAATATATTATTGTGGAAGAACTCTTTAGAGTCTCCACGATACATTAATGCAATTTCATTCCTGAGATTCATGGTTTGATTTCTTCACTTCAGAGTAGATTAGGTAAGCAATACCTATAGTCACTGCAACAGCAAGTATAATTGCTAAGATTAACACTGCTGTTTTAATGACAAAGCAAGCCAGTATAATTAGAAAGACTGCTAAGCAGAACTTCATAACACCTACTACAAAATCCATTACTTATTACCGAATAAAGATTTACCTGCGAAGGTTGGTTTACCTGTGGTAGGTGTTTGCTGTTGTTCTGCAATCTTATCAATAGAAGGCATAGCATCTTCTACTGTATTTGCTCCTAATAGCTCTTCTGCGGCTTCTTCAGCTTCTTCAGTAGTACTTGGAGCTTCTGTCTGAAAAGTCCCTACAGAGTGCACTACAGGAGCTTCTGCAAGGTGTTCTTCAGGGGCTGTAGACTTCTCATTACTTACTGTAAGGTTTGCTTTGATACCATCGTTACGTGAGTTAACAAACTTAATTGCACTAAGTTCTTCATCACTTACAGATACGCTGTTCTGAGTAAGGTAAAGTGCAATAGCTGCTTTGATATCTGATTCATTTAATTCGATATCTAATTGAGTTTTAATTTGCATAGGTATTTTCCTTTAAATCTTTAAAGTTATGTTGTGAAGCTGCTGCGTATATAGCTGCTATGGCATCTGCAAAATGCTCATTAGCCTCTGTAGTTATACGCCCTCTATGCTTATGCCAAGGAGCTTCTGGATGTGTAGTACTAGCCCAGGCTACTGAGTCTTTCTTAGTAGCTTTAGGGTTACCTAGTACTTTCTTTACTGATTGAGGGGTAACCAAGAAAACGTTAGGACATTGGATGGTAGATAGCAGTCCTAGACAGATACCTCTACCTACTGCTGCCTTAACGTCTTGGCTTCCATAAGGAACTTCTATACACACCACATCAGCGTCAAATGTGTAATCCTGAATAGCTGTATATAGAAGTTTTGCTTGAGAAATATCCCAAGTAGAGTTTGGGACTTTCTTATCTGGGTTAGGTACAGTATGGACTGTATTGATATGGTTTACCGTAAGTAATCCTGTATCACAATCCATAGTACCAACGGCTATACCTAGGTGCCTAAAACTTGGATCGAGCGAGACTATCTTTAAAGTCTTCATTTACTGTAATACCGTAGCTATTTGTAATAGTACGAATCTTATCAGCAGATGCTTGTAATTGTCGTGCAAGGTTAGATAATTCTTCTACAACTGCAATTGGAAATTCATTGTATAAGCCAACATTAAAACTATCTTTAATGTCCTGACGTAATTGCATCAAATGATTGACCGTAGTTACTGCTACTACTTTATTCTGGTTATCCATCTACAGCTACACCTTTGATAGGGAAAGTATCTAATAATTCTAAGGTGTACTTAACGCCTGCTAAGAATCCTGCGCGATGGTCGGTATTACCGTCAATAACTTCTGGAGTACCATCTTCTAATATGTTACCTGTAGGGATATCGATACCTGCATCTTCAGGCATGTTCAGTACATGCTCAATTGTACGGAGTGTTTGAATATGCCAAGAAACTACTGCATTACCTAGCTCTTGTACGTCTGTGATTGGCTGTTCTTGTTGCATGGTTTTATCTCTTAAAGTAGAAGGGACTCAATAGAGTCCCTAGGTAAAGCTAGACTGATTTATTAAAGATTTTTGAATAAACCAGATGATGATGGTTTAGATACAGTAGCTGAGTTAGCAGATTCTACTGATTTGTAGCGATCATCTAACTTACCTTCGTTATCTTTCTTCCATGTTTCAAGGTAAGTAGCTTCCTTGTCTTGTTCAAGCTCTGCTTGTGTATGGAATGTAGATGGGTGGAATACTTTATCAATTGTGTTGTATGCACGATCTTCAGCTAAAGTAATACGCTTATTCCCATCACCTGCTTTAGTTTTGTTTTCACGTACTTCTTTAATAGCTACCAAGATAGGCTGTTCTACTAGAGGTACGATAACCATAGCAGGCTTATCTACTTGCTTACCTGCTTTAGAGTCATACTGTTTAACAATACGTTCTTCCATTTCAGGTTCTAATTCATACAGGTCTTTACCTGTAGCGAATAATGCAATTTGGTTTACAGTTAAGAAGCCTGGTAAGTAACCAATAACACCATCTTTTTCGTAAGTGTTATTACCTTCACGGTTAGTAACGTAAATGGTTTCAAAGATAGTCTTGCCTGAATCCAGTTTAACTTCTAACGATACTGAAGTAGCCCCACCTGATGATTTACCAATAAACGCATTTTTAATAGTACCTTGGTATACACCTGAGTCTACTGTACGTTTTTGTTTATCAGTTACAGGGATTGCTTTATCGTTGTAGCCTTTACCAAATAATGACATGAAATTTATTCCTTAGTGTTTAGACCCATGGTTCTCATGGAATCCTAATTCAATTAACTTTGACTCTCTTGCAGCTACTGCTTCATCAATATCATCAAAGCGTTTTAAGTAAACTCGCTTACGGTTCATAGTAATCTCGGCTACGTATTTATTACGCTGACTGTCATACCATATACCATGCTCGCCTGTGGTGGTTTTATCCCTACGCTTCCTGTTTCTAGCATTCTCAGCTATAGACACTTCACGTAGGTTAACGATGCGGTTATCACTACGTATATGGTTTATATGATCTAACTGATGTTCAGACCACTTCTTGTAATGAAGAAACCATGCTACATGATGAGCCGCATAAGATACTCCAAAAATAGTAATTGATCTATATCCTGTAGCTTTGTTAATACACCCAGCTACAGTGTTAGGTACTACTGATTTAGAGTGTTTGTTGGTTCGCCAAATAAGCTTACCAGTGTGAGGTTCATACCTGAGCAGTTCATCTAAATCTGCCCAGGTAAATTCTTTACGTTTACGCTTCGTAGTACTCATGAAGAATATCCAATAACAACTGTACGTCATTATCCATATATACTTCATTTGCTTTGAACATTCCAATTGGTCCACGGATACGTTCAGCAGTCGTCTTAGCTGTAACTTTGGTTTGGAATACGTGTTTGAATCCTTGAATACGTTCTTCTTCGGTAATATTTAAATACTGTGAAGGGTATTTCTCAAGTTCAATGATAGGTACTTTCTTAGCATTCACTACTACAGATAAGTAAGCTTCTACACCTACTTTTGCTGAAGCTCCTTTAAGAGGTACTTGAACTTTCTTAGTTCCTGAAGACTCGTCAATATAGTCTGCAATGTGAGATAAGATAATAATGTTCTTAGTACTTCCTGCAATGTACTCTTGCATCAATGTCTTGAGGTACTGTGCATAATCTCCCCAAGCTGATCGAGTATCATCTGCACGTAATACAATCTGAGTTTCATACATCTCCATCAAGAATGATAAAGTATCAATAATGACTGTATGAATCTTTTCAGATTCATTAGCTGCTTTGATACCTTCAAGTACTTGCATAGGATGGGTAACTGTTACGGTATTGAACTTATTACGGAAAGTGATTCTTTTCATTTGTGTTCAGGGTAGTTCGTTAGGCTACCCTCGCTTTATTCAAGCTGCTTATGCTTTCACATAAGATCAGACTATATCTTCACCTTATAAATAAGGGTCTACCACTTCCACTCACTTGAGTGTACTCCCTTACGGGATAGTCGTTGAGGTTTACACAACCTTTGTGTCTTACCTGCTGATTACCCAATCTTACAACTTGTTCATCACCTTTCGGTTATATGTAAGCTCTAAAGGGCTTCCCAGCATTTCAATAGATTCTTAATTAGTGTCACCACTAATTCAGGCAAAAAATTCACCTGCATCGCAGTTAAGATATAAAACACCTTCAGGGTCTCGGATGTTCATTAATGAGGTTGTTTTACCCGCACCTGATTCTCCCCCAATTAAAACCATAAAGTCATTTTGTTGGTCTAACATCTTGTTTACCTCTAAGTGGGGATTACTCCCCGATTAATCACAAAACCAAACAAAGTTTGGACTATTTTCGATTCATCTTATTGCTTACTGATTTGAGAACAGTATTCATGATCTCTTCATCAGATAGACGATCACTTAGCTTATTGTTTAAGTTACGTGCTAACTCTCCAATCTGCTCTAATGATTTACCTGCATCTGCAAGTACCATTGCATACTTATAAATCTGATCGTTACGATTACCTGAACCTGTATGGTTTAGAACCCAACGCTCAAGATTGTCTAAGTCTGATTGGTTTTGGAATGCTTGCTGACGTTCATCACTTCGAGAAGTATTTGGAATGAAAGGTAAGATATCGAATAACTCTCCTTCTTGGTAGAAGTACTCTCCTTCGTTACACATCCACTTACGTGCAATATCTTTAGTTGCTGGGTCACATTCAAACGGTAAGGTTTGAAGTACTGCATCCATACATGCACTGTATTCTTCACGATCCATTTCTACTTCGTAGTTGATCGGTAAGATAATACGATAGCGGTGTACCTCTTCAGTGTGAGACTTCGTTGTATAGAAGAATGCTCGATACTGTTTAAGTAAGTCCTGTGCTACGTTAAGTGGCATTGTCCCATCAATATCTAGAACAATCGTATTGAATAGAGGTAATGCGTTTTCAGCTCTACGAATCTCCCCTTGGAAGTGGTGACTACACCAATGATATTCATTGTTTGTAGCAAGTAAGTGTAGCTGATCAAATGGTACACGTTTAGCTTCGTATCCTTCAGATAGACGAGTAGAGATAGACAAAATCATCTCATCAATGTTGGTTTGCTTTAAGCTGTCTGCAGCTAAGAACATAATGTTATTGTCAAAAGATTTCTTAATAACAATGTTGTTTTTATACCCCCAAGCAGTAGCGTACTCAATCAAGTATTCTTTCTGCTGTCTACTTCCACGGAAGTAAGGTAGAGCATACTCAAGATCAGGTAGAGTAACTGGTTGGTTTAAAGCAGCTAAATACTTCGCTAACTTTTCATAGTTATATTCAGGAGTCATTAGACGTTTAAAGTCTTCACCTGAATCTTCTACGATACGTATAGCGTAATCCAAGTGATCAACAGTGATAACTGGACTGTAATCCAAGAATGCATAACAACCTGCTAGTTTAAGTACTTTAAAGTAGCGATGGTCCATCTCAGCTTTAAGACTAAACTCATGGTCTTTAAATTGCTCTGCTCGTTCTGAACAGTTAATTTTATATTCCATTAAGTAAACTGCTTCAGCTTCTTGGATTGTGATTTCTTTAGACAGGTTAGGGTAATCAGCTAACTGTTCTAGATGTGTAGCAATGTTGTTTAATATGGTATCTGACTTACTATTAGTAAGTAACCGCACTAATGCTTGTGCATCAGAGGTAGTATCTTTTTCTAAATGGGTTGAGTACCCAAATAGACACCGTCTTGCGTATCCCATCTCTAACATAGCTTCGAGATACTCTTGAGTTTTACCTCCATCCATTACTTTACTTGGTGTACCAAATAGAAGCATGTTTGCTGGAGTCTGTCCCTCAATACGTTCTACACGTTGATTGTCTTGCCCATTCTTAATGAGCTTGTCTTTCATCTTACCTGTGTCATACAGCTCTAAGAAACCTGCTAGTACGTCTTCTTGGTTTACAAGCTTTGCTCCTACTTCGTCTACCTGTAAGTTAACTGCACCTGAACCTGCAATGATAAGCTTATGACGCATCTGTTTAACTGCTGCCATAGTTGCATCATCAAATGAGAACATTAATGCACCTGCTGCATTAAACTCTTTAATTAGGCGTTCAGTCTCTTCTGTGATGTCTGTACCTTTGTGTAGAGCTTTATGTTTAGCTAGTGCATTGATATTGGTTTCTGCTTGTAGATGGAAAGTGTTATCCATGAAGTTAGCGCGGAACTTATTAATAACTTCTGATTCAATAAGCCCTGTGGAGAAACCTTTGCCAACATGTTGTCCCATACGTTCGTTATGCGTATGCGGTACGTTAAAGCACCTGCCCTGTATTTCTACAGGGATCAGACTAACTCTTATACTTATTTACTGGTTTAAAAATACATAAGTATCCTCCCATTTCAAACCCACTTGGGTCTTACTCTACTCAGTTCAGCTAAGCTGCTTTTCGATAGTCGTTACACATGGCTAATGCCTTGCTCGGTATTGTCTTCAACTTAATGGTCAGAGTTTCACCGAATTAGGGAGGTTTGCTAATAGGTATCACTACCTATAGGGGCATGGTTGTTTACCCGGATACTGCTAGGTTTAATGCGTAAATATTCAGTGGAATTGGAGTGCTACCCCAACCTACTACCTTTGTATGCATCTGGGAAGCAAGTACTCCCCAATAATATTGACATGCAATGCGAAAGAACATTCTCTGCTTATTCTGAGAACGCTCGCATAAGATGTCTACGATCTGCTCTGTCATTGGATGATAGGGCATTTGATCAAAACTTTTCATGAGTATTCACCATGTAATATGTGAGTTAAATCTTTAACTCACCTGACTCAATAAGTCTGTCTTTCTGAGTACATACGGTGAATGCACTACAGTACAGACACGCTGAAACTCCTCCTTTAACTGTCTTAACTAAACCTACAGCACCATCTTCTAAGAAGCGTCTGTTAGCATCACTAAGGTTGTCAAAGTTAGCAGTTGATTTGGTTTGTTTCTGGGGGTTCTTATAGTACTTAAAAGTATCTGGTTTACGCCATAACTCTTTATCAGTACATAAGGGTAAATCTTTTTCAGGAACGTCCTGTAGTCTAATTAAAGTACGTACACGCTCTTCAACATACGACTGCACAAAGGCTGCAGAATGCAGCTTAAAACTACGAGAGATAATTTGATTTGAAGGGTAGTTACGAGGATCACTCATATATCTATTCTTCTGCCAATCAGTAAAGATAAAGCAAATATCCATAAACTCATCTGTAATGATTTCAGGATTAAGCCAACGATAAATACTACCTTGCATAATGTAGTCTTCATCTTTATTGCCTGAAGTATATGCAAAGGTACTTGTAGTTTTAAAGTCAATCAGTTTGCCATTATCAATGAAGTCAAACTTGCCTGTAACCTTTACACCTAAAATATCTTTGCTTGATCTAAGCTCAAGATAGATAGGGTAACAAGGTCCTTCAATAGTCTCAGGATTAATCTTAACTCTTGATACTGTTTTGTCTGATGCTCCTAAACTTTTAAGCGTACTGTCTAAGCGATCACTAATCCATGCACGTTCAATAGCATCATGGATTGCAGTACCAATACGCGACTTAATTAAGCCACTTACGTCAGTAATGCCTTCTCCTTCGGGAATACGTTGAGACAAGATCACTTGTCTTACTGGTTTAAGTAAGCTTGTAGCAGACAGTCCTGCTTCAGCTCTATCGTACGTATCGTGTGCAAGCCATACAGCTATAGCTGTAGGTAAGTTAGTTTGGTTTGAGTACATAAATTATCCTTAGTTACTTTATAACGCTGTTTTTGCTAAGTAAGGTTTTGAAGTAAAAGTCAGGATCATGTTCATTAAGCTCCCTAAGCAATTCCTCTACTGAGATAACTTCCACACCTTCAGGTAAATCCTTACCTATATAGAAGTCATGAGAGTACTTTGCTTGAAGACTAGATAGATCGTTGTCATCGTCAAGCTGCTCACATGGGATACGAAATATATGTGTCATGGCTTCTCTCTGAATATTTGACGTAATGCTGTGACTACTTGCTTGATTTCTTCTTCGGTACGCCATGCTGCGATACCAACACGACAACCCTGTTTGTTTTCCACACAGTTATAACCGTACTCGCTGTCCGTTATAAACCAATATGCTTCACCTTCTTTAGGCTCAAAAGGTGCAGGAACTTCAATCCCATTTAGTGTGATGGTGCGTGGTTTTAGGCGGAACTCGAAGCGCGGCTTATTCTCTAAAAAGTAACTTAATTTATACTCATTAAGTGCCTTAATTGGTGTCCATCTCTTTTGAATACTTGGATCATTCTCACACC
>JACCEC012008937.1_pt1 | contig 18428 bp, 34 predicted proteins | sample 7450121 | NCBI WGS metagenome assembly JACCEC01 (sample SAMN15323455, study PRJNA562643) | freshwater metagenome | isolation source: river surface water | place: USA:Blue River Watershed | collected 2017-08-18 | reverse complement strand
TTTTTGCAAATAAGTTAAACAGTAATGTGTGTAGACCGTCGACGGTGTTACCAGCTGTAGCGAATTCAGCACACACAAAAAAGGTCCCGGATTAACCGAGACCTTTTCATCAGTTCCTAAAGCAGGATCAGAACTGATGTTTTTCAAATCTTTTTAAGAATTGTCCGGGGGTGAGTTCAGAGACATTCACTTCCAGACCAATCATTCTCTTCACCTCATCTTTGGTGATATACCTAGGAATCATCTTTCCTCTATTTCGAGAATAAAAGAAGCTACCGTGAATCGTCTCCAGTAGATGTAAACGGTTGTAGAACTTCTCCCAGTTCTTTTCAGTAATCGAACGCATACCCACGCTCATGGTGGATAGGATGATTGTTTCAGAAATTTGGTTGAGCTTGAAAGTTCCATTGGAGTTCTTTCTGTACAGTCTCTTGTAGTGACTAACTTTTCTCAGATCAAAATTTAAAGACATACTCTTTGTTTTAATTGGTTATGAGATAAAAGTAAGGAATTAGTTCCAGGATAAAAAATTAAAGCTGTACAATCTTTATGTTTTTAATCTTGGATGCTGGAATTGCTTTAGGACTGAGCAAGCTCTTGCCCACACCGAAGATGAGCTCCATGATAGGAGAGTGATCTGTGCCCTCGATCAGGCTTCTGGGATTCACCTCGGCCTCAACGATTGCCATCTTATCATGTCCCATTGCTTTCAATCTGAATCCTATCCATCTCTGTGCAGACTCCTCGGAATCTGTTAGATACACACCTTCCCAAACTGACAGAAGCCCTTTCTCTCTGATAGACTCAACATTGGATACTGCTGTTGCGTGATAAACTTTCATTGTCCTGCTTTAATTGGTTATGATATAAAAATAACACAAAAAGCCCGGGATAAAAAATTAACCCGGGCATTTTTTAATTAACTACCTGATTGCAATCTTTGCATCTTATGATGGATATACCTGATGTGTGGCGAGCAGAGGTGTATGTGTTCTTATGAGAGCATGGGATTGGACGGAATTCTATTTCAACATCACCATAACGATCTCTCTCTAGTATTACCTGATGACCTTTGAATGTTTCAAATTCTCCAGCATAATCGATGAATGACATGCGATCGTCTGGATGTGCATTTGCCTGCCATTTTTTCCATTCTTCCCTTAGCTGATTTTCTAGTTCTCGGTTTATCATATTTATTATTTTAATTGGTTCGATATAAAAATAAGAAATAGAGTTGGGGAAAAAAATAAAACATTAATGTTAAAATCTCTTAATTCGATAACCTAATGTTCTGTTCAATAACTCTAAGGTCGAAAGATCGAGTGTTTCTATCCCCAATTCTTTGAGATCACTAATGGATGTAACATTCACATTTGGAGGAATGAATTTGAGTGATTCAATAACTGGTTCTTTTAGCTCCTCGACTTTACATTTGAAACCGGACCACCAAATTTCGTGATATGAATCATCAATCTTATCTATGAGTTTATTTACCTCTTCAACACTTACAGATTCCTGTTTAATGAAATCATTTTCGCCAATTGTCTTTTTTATAAATCCATTGACAAAATTGACAAGATATTTCTTGAAATCTTCGTTATCCAAATCTTGGGTTGTCAAAAAATTTAGGATGTGGTCAATGTAAGTGTTTCCCTCGATTGTAAATTGTTCTCCTTTGATTGTCACTAACTTTAAATTGTTTTTCATGATATTGTTTTTAATTGGTTATGATGCAAACATAAGAATGCAAGGCCCCGGAAAAAAAATAAAATCAGAAACTTTCCAAAAAAATAGAAAACTTTCCAAAGCTGTCTGTATCCGTCCACCGTCGGCGACGGTGTGGTAAGGCAGAGCGATCGGAAACCAAGCACAACAAAAAAGGGACAGACCTAAGTCCATCCCCCGTTATCTAGCCATAATAACGTTTATTCTTCATCATCTTCTTCCTCCTCCCACTCATCCTCCTCTTCCTCTTCCCATTCATCTTCGTCCTCCTCATCATCACCACCGTAGAAGTATCCTTGAGCTTCGCATGATTCTGGATTTGGTAAGCTGTTGTATTGTGCAACAACATCATCTTCCAAGATCTCTACAAACTTAGGATAAATCACACCTGGTGTATCATCTCCACTTGGATTGTTTTTGAATGTGAGATCTATTCCCAACAATCTATCAGATTCCAATCCATTTAACTCTGCAAGGAGTTCGTGAAAATCCTTACCCCCAAACTCTCCGTACCCTTCATAATTCTCCTCGGTAAATACTCTTCCATCGGGAGTAATCATGTGGACCGGGAATGTTGGTCGGGTTGAGTAAGCGTTTGCGATACTCTCTCCGGTATCGCATGTGTTCCAGCTGAAGAAGCCCATATCTTTTTGTTTTAATTGGTTATAAGATAAAAGTAATTATTCAGATTCAGATAAAAAAATAATCAATTATGAATTCCTATAATATACTCAGCAAATCCTTGAACTGTTCCTCCCTTGGGAAAGTAGCGGTGCATTCTGTCTTCGTCCACACAGTTAACCTCTATGAATTCGACCAACGCTTCCACTTCTCCCGAATCTATGATTTCGTCATATTCCTCCAGGTCAGCATTGTCTGACATGAACTTGTCCATCTTCCATTGTGCTTCTGAGTAATCTTTCATCTCTTCTGTTTTTATTGGTTAATGCTAAATTAATAATCCCATACAGGATAAAAAAATAAACCATATTCAAATTCTTCCACGGTGTTTGGGTGGAGACATTAGCATCCGCTTGTTAACAACAAAAAAAAGTCCGAGCAAATGCCCGGACTCTCTTATAACCAATCTAATCTAACCTAGTCTAGTCTTTTTTATTTTTCTCTCTTCGATTGTTTTAAGAACTTCTTCCAAATCCTTAATTTCATCTTCGCAATACTTAACTTTCCAAACTCCTTCTTTTGTAAGTAGATATCCCCACTCTTGAATATCGCCTCCGAAGAAATGATCTGCGTTTAGATGGTAGCTAAATCCGGAATCCTTTTCACCCCGGTCTCTTCCGTAAGCTACTACCACACCTTCTACAGGAGAATCGAATGTGTGTGGCTTATCCGTGCTCACCTCGGGAGCCAAGCTACTTATAGCTCCAAGCTCTATTAGCTTGGATAGCTTTTCCGGATCTGAGTAATGCTTGAAAAGGATTTCACCGTTGTGCTCTGGATACCCATCCCAATGGCAGTAGATAGATCTTACTTTTCCTGCCGGTGTTTCGATTGCGATTCTGCTTCTTGTTGCCATGCTCTTTGTTTTAATTGGTTATCTTAAATGTAATGATTTGGTTTAAGAGAAAAAAATTAAATCAGGGTTTTATGCGTACGAGGCCCTCGCCCAAGAGTATCTTACGATCATACTATCTTTTGGGCCTTCTTAGAATCCTCCATAAGCTTTACGTAATAACCTATCCTCTCTTCTGGCAATTCCTCACACATTTCTTTTTGCTTATCTGGATTCCCTTTCGGATACAGCTTACGCAAAAGAGCTAAGAGGGTTTCTCTTAGCTCTTTGTTATCTTGTCTTTCTATTTTCATTAGAAAGGACTCTTTACGATGTTCATCATGTCGAAGTCTTTGGTTAAGATGCGGGACGCTTCTACTTGAAGTCTACGACGATCGTAATCGTTTATGGTAAAACCGTTGTCGTGGGTTGCGAAGTGGGTAATCCCATTAACCAAATCCCAAACGGTTACTCCTGTACGAGAAGTTTTCTTTTGCGTGGTGTTAAGGAATACCGCATCGATACCTGCTTTATAAAAAGCTTCCATCGTGCTGTGGTAAGGAACCCAAGCCTCCAGCTCTCTGTGAACCCCGTCGGATAAAGAACGAATTGCTGAGTGTGCTGTCTCCAACTCGTTGAGAGATGCTCTGGTGTGCATTGCCAGACGGATGCGGTTTTCATATCCCTTAGGTCTAAACCCAACCTTTGCAAGATTGTTTAGATTGTCATAGAACTTTTCAAAGTTCATGGGATCTGAAGGATTTAGTGTGAGCGTTTCGTCGAACCCAGTACCGATCATACCGTTGGAGCAGATTAGACGATGGAGGAAGCTTGTCACTCTAAACCCACCGTCGGGACTGTTGATGAATGTTGCACCACCAAAATGATCTTCGTCGTTCAGACCTTCAAATCCCCAGGCATTCTTAGACGATATCGTATTAATCACGATGGCTCCATTTTCTCCGATAGAGAAATCCTTCACGTCCAGGTTGTAACGGTCTATGATCTCCGTGGTTGTCTTCATGAAAGAAGAGTTGCTGATGAGGTCACGCGGATCTTTCTGAACCGAAATGATCTGACGTGTATCCGGGTTTACCACGAGAGATACATGGGTAGATCCTTTAGCTTGTTTGGCAGTCTTTAGCCGATTAACTAAAGCCTGACGAGCTTTGTCTCCGAAGGCTGAGGAGAATGTTTTGTCGAAACCGACAGGTAATCCAACTATCTTGCAGATTGCTTTAAAAGCATCCCGGTTCATCCCTATCCTTACACCGTCGACCAGCATCTGGTTGTCCCTTAGGATTTCTACATTCTTTAAAGCAACCTCCTTTCTGATTGGGTTCTTTGCTACAGCTTCCGCTGCTTTCGCGTCAAATAATGACTGCGAGATAGTCTCTAATTTTTTCATTTGCGTTTGTTTTGAGTTACTAGCTAAAATAACAATTTGGTTCTGGAAAAAAAAATTAAGTGGGGATTAAATATCCCCACCAATTTCATTATCTTCTTTAGCTTGGTCAAACCCAAATAGAGTGTCGAAAGATCCTTCTTCGTTTTCAAGCTGAGCTCGTTCTGATGCCAAGGTCTCCCGAGCATTCTCGTCATTGCTAAATCTCTTAACATCATAGTGAACATCACCAGTTGTTGATAGGGAGTAGAACATGCGTTTGCCAACCGAACCTCTACGGTTCTTAGCAAAGACCATGTAAGGGGAATTGCTATCTGCACATAGACGGAGTTCCATCATACCTGTGGTATTGTGCTTAAGCTTGTTGCTTCCGACAAACACACCACCTTTAGTAACCTGTTGGATAGCGATGAATGTTGTGTTCTTGCGGGAAAGGTTGTTTCCTAGGTTGTGTGACACCATAGAGTCAATTAACCATTTCTCTGCTCCTGAAGTTGTAAGCCTTAGTGACTCTTTGATATCCTCTTGAACCTCAGCAAAGGAGTCGATTAGGACAACATCATAACCCGGCTCCAAACTTTTCTCGATTACAGTTTTTGGATTTGAATCACAATATTCACCGATGAAGAGAATGTCAACCTCGCCGAACTTAGGGAAACGTTTAACGTATCCATATAGATCAATACGGGTCATCTCAGCGGAGATAAACAAGACCTTGTATCCTGCAAGAGCAAGGTCGGATAGAATGTCCAAGCTAACAGTGGACTTACCAACTCCGGGATCTCCAATCAGCATGAAGTTACATGCTTTAGGAATACCTCCTTCGTTGGTGAATAGAAAGTCAACAGCTTTACCGGTTTTCATCGGAACGAAGAGGTCATCGGGGAATTCCTGATTGCTCATTCGTACGAGCTCGAGCGGCTTCTCTATATAGTCCGGAGCCGGAGCTGACGAGGAACCAACTGGAGGTAGTCCCATTTCCTCTCTTTTCTTTTGAGCAGCAAGTCTTACTGCTTCAGCGATTTTAGCCTTAGCCTCATCGCTCATGGGCTTGCGTAGCCCCTGTGCTTCTTTGTGTGCCATATGGTGTTTGTTTTGGTTTACTTAGCTAAAATAAGCACTTAGCCCCGGATAAAAAAATAATTCGGGATAATTTTCGGATATATACGGTATAAATTATTGTATCGATGAATAGAAGCATTATTAAATCTTTTACACAATTTCTTAACGAGAATAGCATTATACAAGCTGCTATGAGACAAGCTGAAGAGGAAGCTAGAAAGGCTGAATTGGCTGCACAGACAGCATCACCAACTACAGCTGAGCCTTCTCCGACGGTGTCGTCCTCCTCCTCTGCAGCAACAACATCTGAATTCTCAACATCACGTAATGATGAGATGTCATGTAAAGACCACGATTGCTGGACTTGGTTTGGTAAAGAGAAATTCTGGAATGGTGTAAATAAGATTAATAATAAGACTGTACCTAAGATCCTCATAGATAAAAAGCCAAACTACTTTAATATAACATACGAGGGCCCAGGGTCAGGATTTTTGCTTAAACATAAATTCGGAGGGAAGGGAGATACGATACATCAGCTTCTTAATGTACTAACACTTGAACTAAATGCCTATCTTGAAACGATATATGCAAAACCTTTATTAAGTGCTATTAAAATGGAATTAAAAGGTAATAAGCTTAGCGTTTTTGTTCCGCTTGAAAAAACTTCTAACGTGCATTACGAGATACACCGTCGTGGTGGTCTCGGCCACGGTGGAGACTTCTCAGATCTTGTTAAGTATCAGTCAAAAAGAGGATATGAAGAGGCAATTCATAAATCGGGTAATCTTACAGAAAAATTTGTAACTTTTATAAAATAAAATATAATATGGCTAATAGAGTAAAATCTTATGATGAGTTCATTAACGAAACCGCAGGAGCTGGATTAATAGCAGCAGCTTTGGCTTCCGCTGAAAAGGAAGCTCAGGCAGTTATAGATAGGGAAAAAGCGGAAGCTCAGGCGGCTGATGCAGCTAATTCCCAAATTAATCAATCAGTATCCGGAGGAGCTCATGATCCAAATTATAAACCAACGGTATTTAATCCGATATCCGGAAACGATGACTTTGCTTTATACATGCAGCATCAACAAGGACTTGCTGGAGCAACTGGTATCATCAAGGCTCTTAATGGAACTGGAGAGATGCACCCAGAAACAATCAAAACTAAGAGCGGAGTTAAATACGCTAACCTTGTTCAGAATGTGCCTTCCGATAGACCTCAGGTTAAGACAGATCTAATAAAGGCACTAGACAACGGTGATCAGAAGACTGCTGCTGGGCTTTTCCTTAATATGTGGAAAGAGAAATGGTTCGATAAACAGAATCAGGCTCTTAAAGCAATCAATCAACCTAAGAATGCTGCAGTTAAAGATGCAATTACTAAGTTTGGAGCTAAGTATAATGTTCCTTTTGATTTTGCGGTAACTGTAGCTATGATTGAATCTGGATTAAATCCTTTAGCAGGAGGTGGAACGTATAAAGGACTATTTGCTATGAAGCCGGATAGCAATTACGGAGGAGTAGTTAAACCTATGGGATCAAACTGGAAAGATCCTTATGTTAATGCTGAAGCTGGTATTGCTCTTCTAGCTGATAACATCAAAGAGTTCAAAAAAACATTAGGTGGTGATTGGGCTTCTCTTAATGTAGGATCTTGGACTAACAATCTCGCATAAAACGAAACTGGACCCTTGCGGATCCAGTCTCTAACCAATTAAAACACCGTGATTGCAGAACAAAGCAGAGAATCACAGTTTCTCTTAGAGCTTTTATACTCTAATACCTTAATGGCTGATTGTTATGATACAAATATATCTATGTTTATCGTGTTAAAAAAATAAACGCAATGTTTTTTTAGATATATACAATAATTAAATAATCTAGAGATGGTAGAGAAAAGAATAAAGAACTTTTGTGATTTCGTAAACGAGGCTCAGTTCTCTTTAAAAAACCCCGGTGGTGATGGAGACAAGTTTGCAAAGATTCTTTCAATAAACAGAAATGTTAAAGAAGAACCAAAAGGTTCTAATAGGGGTCAGATGGTTTCAGCTTATCTTGCATCTACCGGATTGGGATCCGGATATCCTTGGTGTATGGCTTTTGTCTACTACGTATTTAACGAATTAAGTAAACAATTAGGTCAAACGAATCCTCTCCCAAAAACCGCGGGAGTTATGAATCACTGGACTAAAGCACCGGCAGACGCAAAGATTACTATAGACCAAGCAAGAAAGGATCCTAACTTGGTAAGACCTGGACAGATATTCATTATGAGCAGACCGGGCAAAGGTCTTGGTCACACTGGTATAGTTCTAGGTGTTGATCCACAGAAAAGAACATTTACCACAATAGAAGGTAACACTAACGACCAGCAATCAGGAGAGGGCGATAGAGTTGGTGTTAATGTTAGAAAATTGGATTCAAAAACTCTATATGGATTTATTGACTACTTCAGAACATCAAGAACCAAAGAATTTGAAACCGATCTAATTAAAGGTGCTAAAGCAGTAAGCGGTTCTTTAGGACCAATTCCTACAACACCACTTCCTGACTCAACATCAATGCCTTCCAGTTCTGTTGTTGGTTCTCAATTTGATGCAGCAGCTAAAGGTAAAACACTAGCTCAACCTATCTTTGGTGGTTTATCTAAAGTACTTCATAATAAGGAACTCGATCTTTCACCGTCGGAGATTCAGGGAGTTCTTACCCAGTTAAAGTAATCCACGGTGTTTCCCCACAGCTCCAAACAATAATAAATCCACACAAATAGAAAAAGGTCCAGATAAACTGGACCTTTTCCATAATCAAAACAAACAAACAAACCTCTTATAGACGGGAAGAGGCACCCGGTTTCTTAGTTTTGATTGGTTATATCTTCTTCTAATGCTTCTTTTATTTGTGGAAACTCTTCGTTGATTTCTTCTTGTGTGTAACCAAATCTTTCCTTTAGCATATTACTTAAAGCAACCGGACCCGATTTAAACTCTATATCGGGATATGATGAGGTTTCTAAGTTTTCTTTTACTATTTTGTGTTCTATTGAATACTCATCGCAGTACTCAAAGAATAACTTATCTTGATTCTGACTATCCCCAATTACGGTTTGTTTTATAATTGAGACTAATTTCATTTAGTGTAAATTGTATAAATTATGCTATCGCCAATTTCGTAAGTTATTCTAGATCTGAATGATGTTCCATCCTCTAATTTTATATTGAAAGAAGGATTCATTTCTTCGTGGATGTTATTTGGAGTTGTCCTCTCACATGATACCACCGTGTGTTTCTCGTAGACCACTCCAAGAGTATCACCTTCGATAACAACAAATTCCTTTCCGTCCTTTTCTACCTTCTTCTCCTCCTTAATTCCACAAGAGGCAAAAGTAAAAAGAAATACGATAGCTAATACACAATTTACAAATTTCATCTGAGTTGTATTTGTTTTATTTTCTTTGCAACATCTATTGTGAAATTCATCTCCAAATCCTTCACCACCTCTACACTAAAAAGATGTTTCCATTTCTTAATGAATAATCGGAAGTATCTGATAGCAGCATCTACATGCTCCTTGCTATCGCAAGATTCTAAAACCTTTTGGGTTCTGAGTAGATCGTTGATATGACTTTGATTCTTCATACTACAAAATTAAATTAAATCTTCGATAGAAAAAAATTAACAGAAGATTAGTACACCCTCGTCGGCAGCTAATCTATATCCTTCTTTGAATTTACGGTAAACTTCCAGATAGCATTCACCATCGTCATCGTCTTCAAACTTATCGACAAGGAATTCTTGAAATAGCTCTTCTCCCTCTTCGAAGTCTCTGTGGAGTTTTTCCGAATCAGTCGGGCCATAAACACCGTCGCAGTCACTAGCATTTATCATTTCGACGAAACGAGCACCTTCCCAGCTCGTCTCATCTTCCCAGATAACACTAGGATCAACTCCATGGAAGCACTCTGCTATCAGAGCTCTGAAACGATTGTATGTGGAGTAAGATCCTGCTCTGAAATGGGTTTCTTCGGTTTCTTCTGTTCGGTGCCATTTACCAGGCTTCATATCCATGCATCGGACTCTTTCCGATTCTTCAAAGATTTCCATAACCTCTTCTCCAAGAGGTGAAAAGATAGATTGCATAACCGCTTCTACTCTTTCGTCTCTTTGCGGTTCCAATTTGCTGTAAGCTACGATATCTAATCCCATAATTTGTTTGTTTGATAAGTAAATTTAATTAACTAGGTCTGGGAAAAAAAATAATACAGAAAAAAATCCTCCAGTCGCTTGGCGTCCAGAGGATTTCTTTTTTGGGTGTATATAGACGGAATCAAAGATTCCGGTGGAAACTTATATATTCGAAGGGGAATCAATTTTTAGATGATTGCTCCTTGATCTCTTAAAGTCTTAACAACTGTAACTATCTTAGAGTGGTCAGCATTTTCGATCTCGTCAAGAAGAGCTTCGATAGCTGTTGATCCGAGGTCTGATTCAATTTCTTCCTCAGTCCATTCCTTTTGAAGCATGAGATACCCAAGAGCCTTCAGATCAACCACCTCGGCATCCTCCACGATATTACTTAAGCTCTGTCTAAGCTTTAACCCTTCCAGCATCTGGGATTGGTTTTTGTATAACTCTATAGTTCTCATCTTCTTTTAGTTTACTGATTCTTATTTCCGTTAACTCTTATAACTGAGGCATAAGCTAGGAATAGCATAATAAGGATTGCACCAAGCCAACTCCTAAAACCAACCCTAACCTCATCGAAACCTAAAAGCTGTAATCCCCATACTAGTAGCAAAGGAATCGATAGTATAATAGCGGCTGCTAAAATAACTAACGGTACTGCTATTAACAATTGCGATGCTTTGAAGTTCCCGGTAGATATCAGCTTTCCTGATTCGGCCATCTTTCTTAGAATCTTTTTCATACCTACTTCTTTCCTATATTTTTAATGGCTGGGGTATCCCATGGATCAGTCTCGTCGTGTCTCACGTTCCACACCTCTTCACCGTCGATGTGAATCTTGATGATTGGTCCGTTCTTGGATTGGGTTACACTAGAGATACCCTTGATGTAAGCTCCAGGTCTCTTAACCTTATCATAAATGAAGGTCTTTCCTCCTTCGTGAACTACGGTTACCTCGTGTCCTCCTGGCTCCACGCTTAGTGGATTTGTTCTGTACTCGTCTTTTACTTTGACTGGCATATATTATTATTTAAAAATGTTAACCTCGGTATGGATCCAGATCTGAGTTTGGAATTAGGTTCCAGCTCTTCTCAGCTCCTGGACTTCTCATAAGACTTATAGATGTTGCCTCGTCCTTTAGTTTCATCAAAGCCTCAACATAATCTCCGGATTTAAGAAGATCTAGAATTTCTTTGGCCACTCCAGAATCAACATCCGCCTGATAGACAACTGCATGTCTGTGTCGATTTGCGTTGGCTCTTAGAGCCATAATTGAGAGTTCCTTTGAATCGGATTTGAACTGCTCAACTTCAGAATCGAATTGCTGAGGTTTAAAACTCTCTAGACCGTGTGCATCTGCTATACCGTAGAATATCATTTTCTTAAATTATTTTTATGCTATCAGCTTATGTATCCCCTCGGGAATCTTGTTCTGTAGTCTGGTTACTGTTATCACTCCTATCACTGCACACATTATGTGGAAGAGATGAGCTACGCCGTCGTCAGATGTCATCATACTTAAATCTCCCATAATGATGAGGAAGAAGAATCCATAGGCAAATATTTTGGATGTTATTTGTTTTCGACTAAATATGAATCGTCCCATTAAAAAGTAGAATACTCCAGAGGATCCAATTACCGGCCAAGATAGACCCAGAATAAATATTGGTATGTAGAGAGTTGATAGTATGGCTGAGGTCCAGAACAGCTTCTTCAGATCGTAACCCTGGTTTACCTCGGGTATGAGAAATATGAACAGTATAAGTAGATTTCCGAAGAGATGTCCAAGATCTGCATGGAATGCACCATTGACGAATGGTAGCATACCCACAACATAACCAGCTCCTTCCGAAGAGATACCGATTGCCATGAGCAGTGCAACGAATATGTAATACACCCCAATCAGGACTATAAATATCCCGCCAAGCATTAGCGAGGTGATCAAGGCTTTCTTGATCTGTCCTAGTATCTTATAAATACCAGTATCCATTGTTAAACTTAGATTTTCCATAATACACCCTTTTTTTGATTTACATAACTAAATTAATTCACTAATACGGGATAAAAAAATAAACCATAAAAAAAGCGGACCGTAAATTCGTGTCCGCTCTTTTATCTTTTGAAATTGGGCTATGACTTTATATATTGTTGGAGGAATACATTTCTCTTGAAATGAAAGAAAAATATTTGGTGTAGGATGGGATAAACACCTCGGAGAAGATCTCACGGTGTATCGCAGTCTCTTTCTCTATCTCTCTAAACTCTAGAACTGTTCTTCTTAAAGTAGGCTAGATAGGCATCTCTTCTTGACTCTAGCACTGAGTTAACCAGATGAACTGATTTCTTTTCAAGCTCTACCTTAACCCTTGGTAGGTTAATAGCCCCATGCTTCTCATGGTCTTTCTTGATTTCCTGAAAGATGATGTCCTGTTCTAATTCTCGGTCGGTGGGTTTCATTCTCATTTCTTATTTTCTTTAGAGATTAGTAGGCCAACGCAATGAAGTAATATTTCGTGCTTGTCCTCTGGATTAATTTTACTGCTCTCCAATTCTCTTCTGAGTGCTATTGTTTGGAGATATAGTGTTTTGGCGGTCTTCTCAACCATCTTTCTATATTCTTGGAGCAACTCTTCTGTTCTAGGATCCATATACTATTTATCTGATTTTTTTTCTAGTGGTTTCATTCCTCCACCACCGCACATCTTACTAACACAGCGGAAGCACGTTACCGCGTCCGCTTTGCTATCAACATTCTTTACCTTCTCCCCGCACAATTTACAAGGCAGGGTCTGACTAGATCTCGGGGTGTTACCTCTTCCCGTAGGTTTATTAACTCTTAGTGCCATCCGATAAACTTTTTACTTCTTCCATGTCCTCTATGACCTTCCAATCAGGTTGTATCTCAAAGTCAGGAATATGTTTCCCCACGAAAGATTTGATGAATGCACATCTCTCATACTGCTCCTCGTGTAGGAAAAGAGCCATCATTCGATTGATAGCCATTTTGATTGCATCAGGATCTCCATTCTCTAGAGCCTCTGCTCCTCTAACATGTAGCATTCCGTATGCTAGGTAACAACCTTCAACAAAGTCTCTCACCGAGGCTTCCCTCATTCTCTGCTGGGTTGTCTTGATCTTCTTTCTGATATCATCCCCGAAATAAGGATGATCATCATCTCTTTCGTCGTCAAACATAATTTTTTTCCTATTCAGTAATTATTCTTTCGGTCTTGGTTAATCCAAGCTCCTTAACTTCCCGGTAAAGTGTTCCGCCCTCCGATACGATCTCCATCTCCCCATCAAATTCAGAACTGGTGTCTTTACGAATTTTCTCCCTGAGGATAGCACCGCCGGCCAGATAAGCACGATTCTTGATATCGTAGTGCTTGGCCTTATTATCTGTGGTGCATACAAATCTAATAGCTGCCATATCTTTCTTTTCTGTATCTATCATTATAGATGATTTCGGTGAAAAGATTTCGTATCGGAGGCAGTGGGTTACACCGCGGGTTGACGCATTTCAGCCAACCAACCTTTGAACAGTGTACGCTCCTTAGAGGTCAATGTTCCATGGAAGGTTAAGAATGATCCAGCTGATGCTTGGAAGTCTGCTACTAATTGCTCAACCGTGCGAGTCACTTTGTTTTTCTTTGCTTTGTTCATGATATTTGGATTTTAATTGTTTACCTTTTTACTTGTTAATTAGCTTTTCCAGATAGATCCGTCTTCTAGAAACTCATATTCTCTTTCTTCGATCCTGTCCTCCACGTTCTCATCGTCGAAGTAATCATCTATCCCGGCGAGGATTCTGCCGTGGATATCTCTAATGTGGGCTTCGAACTTTTCCTTAGCCAATTCCAGGATCCCCACCAAAACGTCTCCCATGATCTCACCATTCAATTCAGTGTGTTCAAATCCTATGGAGGTGGACTCAGAGTATCTGCTGAAGTTCCCTGAGATAGAAGACCCTATCTCGTAGTCAACACTGCCGTGAAATATCTCAGGAATACCCAACCAGAGCTTGAACATACGATCGTTGGTTATCTCTAAGGCTTTTCCTAAGACAATGGTTGCTCCGGGATCCGGATCGAAGGCCTTGATATTTCTACAGTTCTTGAAAACGAACTGTCCATACCTACCGTCGGGTGTTCTGTTCTCCTCATAGTAGTTGTCCCCACAGGTCTTAACCATTTCCTCATGCTTGGGTTCGAAGAGAGCGCAGTCATCAACGGCCCAGTTGTAAGCCTCGTGCCATTCGTTCGATTCCATCTCTGCTCTAGCCTCTTCTATCGCTACTGCTTTAGCCTCCGGGCTCAATTCAGAAAATTCGTAAATGCAAATCGTTTTCATTTTGTTTGTTTTGATAATTCTAAATTAAGTTTTCAGTTCCAGATAAAAAAATTTTTTATTTATTTAATTATAAGAAAAAAAATGGAAAAAGTAAACCCCTATTTAGAAAAATTTTACAAAAAAAGAAATTGTTGCTATTACTGATAATGCTATTGCGCACCAGAATACTATTGCTGAGGAAGTTTCGTAATTTTCTTTGGACTTACCTTGGAAGTATTTATTACGGTCGAACTTTTCCATGATATCGAATTTTAGTGATTTCGTATTAATAATTAAATCTCCTCACCCTCGGAGTTGAATAGAATCTCTTCGCTTCTGAAATAATCTGCGACGGTCTCTCTGTCAGAGATCATATCCATGTACTTCTCATAGGATTTCTGAAGGTCTTCGTATAGAGAGATGCAGGTATCCTTAAGCCATTTAGATCCTCGGGTCTCGATCTTTTCAATCATCGAATCCACATTCACATTCACCACCACATCCAAGAAGCTCTGAATCTCAACTTCCTCGGTCGAAGGATCGTTATAGTCTCTCTCCTCATCATCGATCTCCAGCTTAACACTGTTCTCGTGAACGTATCTGCTATCTCCTCTGTTGATATGAAAAGTGATGCGGTCTATGATAACATCCGGAAACTTATCCATTCCCAACACCTCTTTCACAAACGTCCTCTTCTTTTCACCGTCGGTAAGGTCTCCAGTGAATGATGCTCCATCTCCCTGAGAGTAGAATCCGCTATAGCTAACCTCAACGTTTTCCCATCCCATTTCTCCCATCCCGAGCTCGAACCCCGCCAGTACCTCTTCGTTCCAGTCGTGATCCTCTACTAGTTCCGTACTGTTTCTGATTGACTCGGATTCTCTATCAACGATCTCGTCCTGAATCTCTTCGGGTAGCTCATCAAAAAGGAATTCGGTCTTTTCAACCGAATCCTCGTATAGCTTTATGTGTTTTAGCTGTGTCTGTGCCATGACTTATATATCGGATTATCCGAACACGATATCTTTAAAGAACACGGTCTGAATGATACAATCTGCTGTCTCAGCGTCGTCCTGTTCGTTGATCATGTCCATCAAGAATCGGGTGGGTGTAAGAGGAAGTCTTTCGTAGACATCCTCCATTTTGATTCGGCTGGTGTATTCACCGTCGCATTCCTCATCGATCAGAACCAGCTCGCCTCCTTCTCTGAGGATCTGCATTAGAACGTCCTCATAACAGATGGTGGTGGTTCGTGGGGTGTTCTTAAGGGTTGTCTTGGCCTTTTCATAATCGGCATCATCAAACTCTAGTCTTAGACCGTAGCCTCCAACGTAGTCTAGACCGTTACATAGTGAGCTGTAGAAGATGTTCTCTGCCTCTTCCTTTTCAAATACAATTTTCATGGTGTTCTGTTTTTTTGGTTAAATCAAAGATAACCATTCAGTTCCAGGAAAAAAAATAATTGCTAGTATTTTTCGTTAGAGAGATAAGCGAAGAGAGGACAGATAAAAAGAAAGAGGAATGGCTTATAGATGTCCGGCCATTCAACCGGATTAATCTCGTTGAGGTGTAGTGAGAGACCGAGCCATATAATAAGAAAACTAAATATTAGAAATTTACCTTGTTTCATAAAGGCAAACCTGTTGCTCTCTTTGCAGCACTTAAATCTTTTGATTCTCATGGCTTATATATCGAGGCTTCATTTCTGAAGTTGTGTTTGGGAGCAGAGGGTAACACCGTGGGTGATATGGATTGACCAATGGGCAAGGGATCTAACCTTTAGCCCCATAGCTCTGATGCTTTGGTGTAGTAGCAACACTTATAATACCCGTGATGGATCTATGTGAACAGCCAGGCTACAATGGTTATCAACACGAACCATGCAGCAACCACCAGTGCTATCACTAGATCACTTTTCTCTTTTTGATTCTTCATATCTTTTCAAATATACTTATAGATGTCGGGCAAAAAAATAATGGCCAGGTTTCGCGCCCGGCCACAGAGTATGTTACGAAGATACTATCCTATAGACCGAACAACTTACTTAACTCATATACTGCACCAGACACATCTCTCTTTAAATCTCCGCTGACGCTTCCGCCTCTTCTCATCACGAACTCCATAGTGCCGATCAGATCCTCTGCCAGTTCAGCATCTAGCTTACATAGCAGCTTACCATCTTCCCAGCCTTCCATGCCTTCTCCTACATTCTCACTATCCTTATCTCTAGCATCCCAGAGATCAGTAGCGTAGTTGATGCAGGTGTCCTCATCAATCTCGGTCTCATTCTCGTCTTCATCATACACAGTCACCAGCTGATAATCCTCTGGAACATCGTCGGTGTTAAGCACCCAAGCTCCACCTCCCACTGCATCCTTGCCGTGCAGCAGAGTAAAGCCCATATTACTATCACCTAGGAATGTCATGGTCTCAAACTTCTGTTGAGCCGGGGTGTAATCGATCTCCCTTGTCGGTTCAGGATCCTCCGGTTGGTTTGCAGGGTGGTAACTTAGGCTATCAAACCAGTCTCCCTCATAGAGTTCCTTATAGATCTTCATAGCCTTTGGCTCATCCACGAATCCCTTTCGAACCAGCTTGGTGTAATACCGTGGGTCTTCTGCCAGGTGATCCATAGCTATCTCCTCGGCCTTGGCCTCACTGTTGGTGTGTTCCATCTCAACAGCAACTCCAACCTTAAGCTGCTTCTCCAGGCTCTTCATGCCTACACCGTGGGCCTTGGCGAGATCCTTTAGGCTCTTCCCAGCGGCTCTGCCTCCTGGGATATACTCTTCAAATATTTTAACGTGTTTCATAGTCCATTATATATCCAAATTCGTTGGGGGGTTTTCTGAGGGGTAACACCGTGGGAAACCCGCCCCAAATAGGGATGTATTATCCTTATCCTTCTCCCTATAGATAGAGTAAAGCTAAGAGTATTCCGTCTCCTGATCCTATAGAGAGAGGTAGAGTGAGGCGAGGCGAGATACCTAAGAGGTAACCGCGGTGTCTGAGGCTGGAATCGGGGCGAGAAATCCTAGGGATTCGGGGCGGACCGAGTTAACCTAGTTAACCCGGGATAAAATTCCAGTTTTTACCACAGTTTACCAGGAATTACCCCGGGTTAGTGGGAGGCTGAGTTAGCCCGGGCTAAGCGGGGGTGGTTAACCCGGGCTAACGGGGCTATCCGAGAACACCCTTGTTCCCACCCTGGGTGGGTACTCGGCCCTGGAGAGGGGCTGCCGGCAGGGCCTATTTTTCGTATACGTGTGCCTCCACGGGCTTCCCACTCAGATTGACATGGCCGTGCATACTATCTTAGTAACATACTATGTTGTTGGGGGTTAGTTTGGGTTGGGAATCTGGGCTCTCCTATAGATCTACTCGGGTCCAGGTACCATCGGAGTTTAGAACACCAGAGTACAGGTACTTCTGCTTCCATTCTCTGGGAGATATGAGACTTAGGAACTGGGTGCCATCTGCCTTCTCATATAGATGATACACCTCTCCTAGTACAGGCTCGAATGATCTGGTTGCAGAGTATAGCTGTAGGTTGAGTGCATAGTCTTCTTGTAGGGATTTCACAGCACTAGCTATCTCCTCTGATCTCTTCTGTAGTGACTTGCTCACCTTGTGTGCCTGTAGTGTATTGAACGCTGATAGATCTACTGTCTCTATCTTAGGTGCTGCTACATGGTGTGGATAAGGTAGTAGATTAGGTTTCATGTTTACCTTGTCTATATGCGATTGTGTGCTCATGCTCTTTAGTGTGTGTGACTGTACTCTATCTATCACTACCTCTATCTATAGGAGACGGAACAGCATTGGTATTGGTATTGACATTATCTATTTGGTGGGCGGGCCCTCCTGGGGATTTGGTCCCAAAAGCCCCCAACACATTTTTTTTTAGACCGAGATGATGCCTTATATTGGGAGATATATAGTGGGATGAAAAATCTGAAGACGTATCGCCAACTGTTTGAGAACACACAAGAGCTTACACCAGAGCAGATCGAGTGGCTGGACTCCTGCACCAAAGGTGGTACCTGGAAGATCAATCCACGAACAGGACTGGTTGATGTGAAGGGGAGATTCAATTGCTCTGAACAGAGCCTGACAGATTTTAAGGGGGTTAGGTTTGGAGTTGTTGAAGAGAGTTTCACTTGTGCCCGCAACCAGCTCACCTCACTGGAGGGAGCACCACATAAGGTTAGTGT
>JACCEC013100136.1_pt1 | contig 18435 bp, 3 predicted proteins | sample 7450121 | NCBI WGS metagenome assembly JACCEC01 (sample SAMN15323455, study PRJNA562643) | freshwater metagenome | isolation source: river surface water | place: USA:Blue River Watershed | collected 2017-08-18 | reverse complement strand
GTCTTTAACGCCCCTGATGTCTATACACGTTTAGATATTTTGATAGTTGGAGGCGGCGGAGGTGCTGCCAATAGTCATAGCGGTGCTGGCGGCGGTGGCCAAGTAGAAACTCGAACAGGTGTCACGCTTACAGGTCAGATTTTGGTAACAACCGGTGCTGGCGGAGCAGCTCGCTCACAAACTGAGGGCGGAGTTCAAGGTGGAACCAGTTCACTGAAGAGTCTCGATAATTCATTCTCCCTCTCTGCTTTAGGTGGTAGTGGTGGACGCGGTCGCAGTGGTAGCAACTTAGATCCTGACGGAACTCCCAATAGCGGTGGTTTCACTGGTGGCGGTGGTGCCTATGCAGATAATGCAACAGTGGGAACTGGAACGACAGGTACCGGTGGCGCCTCACGTAAGGGCGGCGACGGTTCAACCTTCGGCTCCGGCGGTGGCGGTGGAGCAGGGGGCGCAGGACTTTCACGCGCCGCAGGTGCGACTGGTGGCGTTGGAGTACAAAGCAATTTCAACGAAACCGGCGTTATGACTTATTACGGTGGCGGCGGTGGTGGCGCTCGGTGGAACGGTGCTGCATCTGCTCTCGGTGGCCTTGGCGGCGGCGGTAATGGAAATACAACAGATACAAACGCTGGCTCGTCTGGTGTTAATGGCCTTGGCGGCGGCGGCGGTGCCGGATCTAGCGCTGGAGGAAATGGTGGCTCTGGCGTTGTCTACATTATTGCTCGTGGATACCAAGCATCTGTTTCCTTCGACATTAATGGCGGAACCGGAACCACTCCAACTTCACTTATACAAAGTTCTGAAGGCCAATCAGTCACGCTAGATTCCGGAAGTGGCATAACGAGAAGCGGTTACACCTTCTCCGGTTGGAATACCAAAATTGATGGAACTGGAACAACCTATGCGGCCTCTTCAACTTTAATTCCATCTGGTGATCTCACTCTTTATGCACTCTGGAGCTACACGATTACTTATGACGGTAATGGAAATACAAGTGAGACGAGTACGGTCCCGAATGCAGTTGTTAGATCAACCTGGAAGACATCTCTTGAAACCGGTACGGGGCTTTTAAGAACCGGATATAGCTTTGCCGGCTGGAATACAGCAGCCGATGGTTCCGGTACTAATTTTGCAGCAGGACTAAATCCATATACCGCAACTGGTGATATCACCCTGTATGCCCAGTGGAATTCGACAATCACGTATAACGGCAACAATCTCACAAGTGCGGCAGGAACAGTTCCAGCATCTGTAACAACAACCGGGTCGGCAAGTAATACCTTCAATTTACCTACTGCGCCAACGCTTTTGCGAACAAATTACACACTTAATGGCTGGAACACTCGCGCAGATGGAACCGGGACCACATATCGCCTTAATGAAACCTTTACCGCGACCGGGAACCAAACCCTTTACGCGATTTGGCGAGGAACCTTGACGTTCAATGCAAATGTGAGTACGAGTGGATCAGTACCGACAACAATGAACATTGATATGGGTTCCACAGTAAACCTTCCTGGGAACCCCAACTCATTGGCGAAGAGCGGCCATACCCTTGTAGGTTGGAACACACTTTCCACCGGTGGATTTGCAACGCGCTATCAATTAACGGATACATTTACTACCCAAGTCAGCACCACTTTATATGCAGAGTGGGTAGCCACTTGTACGCCGGCAACAAGTTATGCAAATGGCGATCAGATTCTTACTATCACTCGCACGACGCCATGTGCGTTCACACTCCAAGAATCAGCGACTGCAATTGATTTCTTAGTCGTCGGCGGTGGCGGCGGTGGTGGAACAAATGCAGGAAGCGGCGGTGGTGGCGGCGGTATTACTAGCGGTACCAACGTTCCTGTTTCGGGTGGTCAGATTGTTATTGTCTCCAATGGCGCAGGTGGCGCCGCCGGAACTGCGGGCACAGGGTCAACATTTACTGTCGGAAAAAGTGTCTACTCGGCAGGTGGCGGAGCAGGTGGCTCAACATATTCAGCCGGCAGAACTTGTACCTCTCCGCGCCCAGCTGGAGGAACTGGAAGTTCGACAGGTGGTCGCGGTGGAAATGGAGCAGGTGGAACTCCGCAGAATGGCTGCTTGGGTGAGACGGGAACAGTTCTCTCGATCAGTGGTACGGCAACAATGTATGGAGCCGGTGGCGGCGGTGGCGGTTATGACGGCGCCGGCGGATTAGCTGGCGGCGGCAACCTCAATAGCGGTGCCGGAAATGGTGGTCGTTATGCACCTGCAACTGCAGGTGGCGCAGGTGTTGCAAATACAGGCGGTGGCGGAGGCGGTGGCGGCGCTGGAAATGCATCAGGTGGTGCAGGTGGTGACGGTGTCACCATCATTGCACTCGACTTCCTTTCCTCAGTGACATTCGATACCAATACAGCTGCAAGTGGTACTCCGAGCACATCTTCACTTGCTCAAAGCACAACAGGTGATTCCTTAACGGCACCATCTCAGGGAACGTTGAATAAGCCAGGCTTCCGATTCGATGGTTGGAATACAGCTGCTGATGGATCAGGCACAGATATTGAAGCGGGAGAGACATTTACTCCGCAGGGAAATACGCGACTCTATGCCGAGTGGAACTATGACGTTATTTATGACGGCAATGGATATACATCCGGAACTGTGGTTGATTCGGTGACGGTTAAGTCATCAATTTCAACAATCACTCTGGACGCAGGAACGGCGCTCGCTCGCACCGGGTATCGCCTCACCGGCTGGAACACCCTGGCTAGTGGATCCGGCACCAACTACGCACTCGGTGCAACTAATTGGAAGTCTGCAACTGGCACCATCACGCTCTATGCACAATGGAGCGCAACTATTTCATTCAGCCTCAATGGTGCCGATTCAGGAACTGTCCCGTCTTCTGTAAATACAACCGGAACCGGAAATGGAACCTTCAATCTCCCCGCCCCATCAAATTTCCGTAAGGCTGGACTCACCTTTGCCGGCTGGAATACTGAGAAGAATGGCTCCGGAACTTCCTATGCTCCCGGAGCTTCATATACAACAACAGGTGCTGCAACCCTCTATGCGCAGTTCAATGCAACTCTGACCTACCTCTCGAATGGAGCGACCTCTGGGTCAGTTCCTTCACAGGTTGTAAGCCCGGCGGGTTCAAATGGCAATGGATGTAAAGTTGAGAAGGGTTACACCCACTGCCGTGTATATACATTCCCGACACCGAAAGCACCATTGCGCGCCGATGCCCTCAACCTTGTTGCAGATGCAAGTTATATCAATGGAACTTCTTGGTATGACAACTCTGCAAGCGGAATAGTTGCTACCGCTGTAAATTCACCAACATATGATCCAGTTGAAAAAGCGTGGACGCTTAACGGAATAAACCAGTACTTTAATTTAGGAAACGTACTCAATTACACCGGATCAAATGCTTATACGATTGAAGTTACCTTCAAGCCGGCATCTATTTCAGGTAATCCAATGTTGGTCTCTCGCCAGAATAATGGTGTAGCTGGAAATTATTTCCTCGCACTCAATAATGGAAAATTACAAGCACATGCCGAATCGGCACCATGGGTGACGAGCGATGGAAACACTGTACTCGGCACAGGCACCACTTATGTTGCAACCTCAGTCTTTTCCACATCATATGGCTTAACTACTTTCCTTAATGGAGTGCAGGATGGACCAACACTGACGAAGGCCGGCAACGCAACCACAAATATCAACCTCTTAATCGGTGCGCAACTCATTAATAGTGCTGCTGCAAATTTCTTTAATGGAAAGATCTACTCAGTTCGAATCTATAGCCGTGCTCTTACTGCGGCTGAGATTGCATCAAATTACGATGCCATCAATACACCAGTTCCGACGACTTTTAATCAATCTTTTGTTCTACCAAACGGCGTTCCAGCGGGCGATAAGATTCTTGTCGAGGCATGGGGTGCAGGTGGTGGTGGAGTTTGGAATGCTGGTTGGGCCGCCAATGGCGCAGGTGGAGCTGGTGGATATGCAAAATCAACAATTACAACGACAGGCAACCCTGAAACACTGACAGTTGTTGTGGGTCAGGGTGGAGAAGCCTTCGATCTCACACCTCAATATGGTGGCGGTGGCGCGGGTGGCCTCTCACCAAATCCTTATAAAGGCTCATCTGGCGGAGGCATGTCCGGAATTTTCACTGGTTCGGATACATCGACACCTCTCATTATTGTCGGTGGTGGTGGTGGATCTTCACCAGGTAGCGGTACTTCAGATGGCGGCGGAGGCGGTGGTTCCATTGGAGCGGGCACTGGAGCAACTTATGCAAACCGCACGGGTCGAGGAGGAACGCTTGTAGCGGGTGGCGCAGCTGCGACTGCAACAACGCTCTGTTCAATTGCACCAACGGCTGGTCGCTCTCAACAAGGTGGCTCCGGTGCCGGTCATCCATCAACTGCCAATGAAGGTGGCGGCGGTGGCGGCGGTGGATTCTTCGGCGGCGGCGGCGGCCATTGCGATGCATCACAATCCAACGGAGGCGGAGGTGGTGGCTCCGGCTATCTCGATGCAACTCGAGTGACAAACCTTGCAGCACAAGTTGGTGCGATGGGAATCGTTACACCTCCAACTGCACCGGGTGGGTTGGGATCTATTAATTATTCATATGCACTTGGCAATGGTGGAGACGCAACTATTGGAGTTGGTTGGGGTGGAAATGGAAACCCAACTAACTTCTACACCGCTAAAGGTGGCGATGGAATGGTGGTCATTCATTGGAATGATCCCGCCGATTCGTGGATTGCATCTCCAAATGTAAATAATATGGAGAAGCCTGGTTTCCACTTCACTGGCTGGAATACAAAGGCAGATGGCACGGGAGTTCACTACGACACCGGTACTGCCATAGAGCGCACCAATACAACTTTGTATGCCGAGTGGTCCTACACGATTACTTACGATGGAAATGGCAATACATCAGGAACTCCGCCGCCTGCACAAGAAGCTACATCAGGTGAGCCAGTAACTACCATTGCCGACAACCCAGGTACAGCGATTAAGACTGGATATTTCTGGGATGGATGGAATGAACTTCCAGATGGAAAGGGTCGTAATTACACCGCTAATTCAGATCTTTTAGGGCTACCAAAGCCATATATGCGCTTTGTGGCAAACGACTACAACACAAGTACAAAGATCTGGTCGGATTCCTCAGGTAATGGTCGCAATGCAACTTCAGTCCGAGGAACACCAACAAAGACGACCTCTGGCGGAATCTTTGGACTCGATAAGAATTTTGCAACAATCAAGGGAACAACTGCATCAGGAATCACTCTTCCCAATGCAAAGCTTGAGAACTACACCCTCTGTTATGTAGCACGTTATGCGGGAGCCACGAGAAACCGACTCTTTGAAGGGCTAACTGAGAACTGGCTTACGGGCTTCTATAACAATGGAACTGGTATAGCCCATCACAATGCTTGGATTACTTCATCAACAGGTCTTGCAGATGATCTATTGTGGGGAATCCACTGCGACTCAGGTGATACATACCGATTTAACGGCGTAAACAAATCTACTGCAACTTCTACAACAAAGTATCTCCCAGTTAATCTTTCAATCAACTCAGGTCTCTATGGAGTCCAGGGATACAACTCAGATTGGGAAGTCGCTGAAGTAATTGCGTATGACTCATATCTGACAACAACACAAATGCAGCAAATTGAAAGTTACTTCGCAGACACCTATGGATATTCAACTAGTGGTTCAACTGCGGGACTTCCATCACCATATATGCAATATGAAGCAACGAATTATGATGCAGCTTCAAAGGTTTGGCTTGACTCATCCGGAAATAACCGTGATGCGACAGTTGTCCGCGGCAACCCAACTGTGGTCACAAATGCCCCAGCGAATGGATCCATTAAGAATGTAACAACCGTAAAAGGTGGTTTAACAGCAGGAATCACACTTCCTAATGTAAAACTTGATAACTACACACTCTGCTACGTAGCACGTTATGGGGGCGCAACACAGCGTCGTATCTTCGATGCAGATGGCGAGAATTGGCTCTCAGGCTTCTGGAATGGATCGGTTGACGTCGCACATCACAATGGCTGGATTACACCTAGCTCTGGTAAGACTGGAACAAACTGGGTATACAACTGCGACTCCGGAAATAATTTCAGAAGCAATGGAGTTGTTCGAAATAATGCTACGAGCTCAACAACTTATCTTCCAGTCAATCTAACGATCAATAACAGCGGTGGAACAGGTCGAACAGGCGATACTTCTGACTGGGAAGTGGCTGAAGTCCTCATTTATGAGACCGCAACAACCTCTGCTCAGATGCAGCAGATTGAGGGTTACCTCAAGACCAAGTACGGTTTATGGGCGCCGACGATTGCTTCGAAGCGAGTTACCAATTTTGCCTCACCTACAGGTGATCTCACGCTGTATGCGCAGTGGAATTCATACATCACTTATGAATCCAATACTGCAACCAGTGGGTCAGTACCACTACCAACGTTGATGGTCTCCGATACACCTGTTGCAATCTCTGCAAACACCGGAAACCTGACACGTACTGGTAATTCATTCTTGGGTTGGAACACTGCCGCTGATGGTTCGGGAACAGCATGGGCAGCTAACGAGACATACACACCGACAGCAAACATCACTTTGTATGCACAGTGGGGATCGAGCGTTTCATTTAATGCAAACGGGTCCACATCAGGCACGGTTCCAGCCACAAGAGTCATTGGCTTGAGCGAGACCATGACGCTGACTGCGGGAACCGTGGCAAAGAGTGGATACACCTTTGCGGGGTGGAACACGCTGGCTAACGGCACCGGAACAAGATATGAGACAGGTACTTCATTCTCTGCGCCAGCAAACATCACGCTCTATGCGCAGTGGAACTCCCTGATTCGCTTTGATGCCAATAATGGAACCGGTGCGCCAAACGTTGATTCAGTTACAGCAACAGGAACCGTCAATGTCACCTTAGCGACAGCCGGTACCTTAGCTCGCACTGGATTTACCTTTGGTGGCTGGAACACAAGGTCAGATGGCACAGGAACTCTCTATGCAGCTGGGCTAACGACCTATACGCCAGCCGGAAATATCACCTTGTACGCAAAATGGACCGGTAATCCATATACCGTTACATATAACGGAAATACATTTACATCTGGATCGACTGCGACAAAGAACATCACTGGTGGAACTCCGGCTGCAATGACAGCGAATGGATATAAGAAAACGGGCTACTCATTCCTTGGTTGGTCTGAATCAAGCACCGCCACTACAGCATCTATCGCTGATGGATCTACACAGACTTTCTACGGCAATAAGACTTTGTATGCGATTTGGAAGCCAGATGTTTATACGGTCACATACAATGCAAACTCGGCCTTGGGTGCAGCAACCAAGTCGAGTGAAACATTTACCGTAGGCACTTCTGGTTTAACACTCACAACAGTTGGCACCATGGTGAAGCAGGGCTATCGATTCTCAGGGTGGTCAGCTACCAATAACGGAACAACCGCTCTCACCTCGCCGTATTCGCCAGCCTCCTCACTCACCTTGTACGCAATCTGGACGGCAAATCAATATCGAATTTATTACGACTCAAATACAGCAACATCCGGAACGATTTCTTCCTTCCTCTTTACGGCAGGTACAGCATTCTCGCTTGCTGCTGTAACCAATTTTGCTAAGACAGGATTTACCGCAAATGGATGGAACCTCGCAGCGAATGGATCCGGAACGGCCTTTACAACAACACAGTCCGTAACACTCTATGAAACTACAACTGTCTACGCCCAATGGAAGCCAATTGCACCAGCGGCTCCCACAGTGACAGTAGTCGCAGGAAATACTTCAGCAACCATAACGGTTAACGGTGGAACCCTCAGCGGCACAAATGGTCCTGCCGACTCATTTACTGTTACTGCAAAACTCGCAGGTGTAATCGTTGGCAGCTGTGTAGTTATTAAGCCGGCAACTAGTTGCACAATCTCAGGCCTTACTAATAACAGTGGGTACAGCTTCTCAGCGGTGGCATCAAACACTACTGGTACGTCGTTGGCCGGCACGGCTGTTACTGGAACTCCTAAAGGCTTTGTCGTTACCTACAACCCAAGCGGCGGAGTTGTCCTGCCAACCTCAGATACATTCTCAGTAGGCACGCCACTCACTCTTCCACTTCCAACAAAGAGTGGCTATAACTTCCTGGGTTGGTTCGATTCTTCAACTGCCGGAACTAACTTAGGTCTTAATGGTGGCTCTTACTCACCTTCAGAGTCACGGACTGTTTATGCGCAATGGACAGCTGTCCCATACACAATTTCCTATAACGGAAATGGTGCTACCTCAGGATCAGTACCTGCAAACGGAACATACTCACTGACTTCAGGCAACTACTCGATTGCAGATAAGAACACACTTGCAAAGACCGGATACCTATTTGATGGTTGGCTATCCGATACTGGGACTGTATTTGCTGTGGGAGCAAGTTATTCAAGACTTGCCAATTTAAATCTCTATGCCCGCTGGACCGCCGAGACATACACCGTCACATTTAGCGCAAATGGCGGTACTGGTTCGGTGCCGGTGAAATCTGGAACAGTGACTATTGGCGAGACCTTCACTGCGCCAAGCACATCTATCACGCTAGCTGGATCAACTTTTGCCGGATGGTCTGATGGAATTCGCACATACCTTCCAGGAGATGTCATCACCGTCGGAGGCTCTAACCTCACACTCACCGCGGTATGGAACGGCACTCAATACGTGGTGATTTATTCACTCAATGGTGGCAGTGGAACCGCACCAACCTCTCCGAACTTCTATATGAACGAGACACTTACCGTTGCCTCGATTGGATCTGTGACAAAGAGCGGCTTTACCTTTAGCGGCTGGGTAGAGAGTGGAACTGCTTATGCAGCAGGTGTTACCTACACAATGCCAGCACGTAACATCACCTTTATTGCTCAGTGGTCTGGTTTGGTTTACACGATCACCTATGCGACAACAGGCGCGAACAGCGGTACACCAAGTCGCACGACAGATTCATTTACCTTTGGTGGAAGCGCAATTTCACTTCCTTCGGCAGGCTCTATGGTGAAAGCGGGCTACACATTTGCGGGCTGGGCAGAGACCTCAACAGTTATCTCTGGTTCATATGCGCCATCAAACAATGTAACTCTTCAACCTATTTGGAGTGCAAATACCCAAACATTTACCTTTGACGCCAATGGAGCAACAGGCAGTGCACCTGCCGCGGAAAACTATATTTCTGGCGGAACTGCGGTTACTGCTCCAGCTCAAGGAAATCTCTCCAAGCCTGGTTTCACCTTCGGTGGTTGGAGTGATGGTTCAAATCCATATGCCGCCGGCTCTCCAATTACGGGAACTACAAATAAGACGCTTACTGCGATATGGACACCAGAAACCTTTGCAATTACTTATCTCGCTGGAACTGCCAATAGCAATGCCGTCACAGATCCAATTGGCCTACCAAGCACGTCAGCAACTTCGTATGGCAACTCTTTCACCTTAGGTTCTCCAGAGACCAGAACTGTTACTGATAACAGCCTTGTATATGCATTTGCTGGCTGGGCGAGCAATGGGCAAATTTATCAAGCAGGCTCAACTGTCGTCATGGGAACTTCTGCTCCAACATTCACTGCAACATGGTTACGCCTCTATGAAGTTCGCTATTTCATGAATGGTGGAACTGATACAGGAATGACTCAGGGCCAGCTCTACTCCGATGGCGCTTCAGTCACGATTGATGGAGCTATCCCGACGCGAACCGGATACACATTCGCAGGCTGGAACGATCAATCAGGAAATCCTGTCGTAGGCAATACTTATACAATCAGTGCAACCAATTACCTCTTCTATGCTCGCTGGAGCGCAAATACCTATACGCTCTCATACAGTTCAGCCGGAGGAAGCGCTGCACCATCTGATTCAAACGCAACATATGGTTCTTTTATTACCCTCCCAGCCGCGACATCTGTAACAAAATCGGGCTACACATTTGCCGGCTGGTCTATTGCGGGAACCACATATCCAGGTGGAGCTCAATATCAATTTGGAGCAGTTTCAGAATCCGTCACCGCTCTCTGGACTCCAACCATTCAGACTGTGACTATTGACCTAGCCCAAGGTACAAGCAATACGCCTATTTCAGAGCCATCTCACACTATTGGCGAGACTTTCACCGCTCCTTCGATCACGCCAAATCGAACCGGATATACCTTCACAGGTTGGTCTGATGGGGCCAATACTTATGCACCTGGTGCAACAGTTACTGTGGGCGCGACAAACATGACACTCACAGCCCAGTGGAGCGTGGCAAGTTATGTAATCACATATGCACTCAATGGCGGATCGGGAACCATTCCAACGCCAGCCTCATTCAACTTCGGGGCAACGCACACGATTGCATCGGCGATTACAAAAGCCAACAGCAACTTCATTGGTTGGTCCAATGGATCTAACACATATTCTGCTGGAGCAACATTTACAGTGGCGGCGCGCAATGAGACATTTACTGCGCAATTCTCTGGTGAAATCTATGCGCTCTCATTTAATATCAACGGCGCAGATACAGGTACAGTCCCAGCAACAATCACCGGTCAGATCACAGATAACTTTGTACTTCCAACAGGCGCTGGCCTAGCAGAAACAGGACATACTTTTGGTGGCTGGACAGATGGATTACGTAACTATGCGGCTGGTGAGACTCTCACTGGTGTATCTGCAAATACAACTCTCACCGCAATCTGGACGCTACTTCCGCCCGCAGCGCTATCAGCACCAGTTGCAACTCCTGGAGATCACGCCGGAACGGTCACAATTACACCGCCATCTCTAGCATCAGGCGGGCAAGTAAGTTCATATAAAGTTGTTGCAACCGACGCTACGGGAACACCCATTAGCCCCGAGAAGAGCTGCACAGTGAATGCGCCTGCAACAAGCTGTGTTATCACCGGTCTTACTAATGGAGAGACGTATAAATTTAAAGCAACCGCAACTAACTCTGCCGGAAGCACAACATCCTCACTATCTAACTCGATTATGCCGGCATCAATTCCAGGAGCTCCGACCACCGTCGCAGCAGTTCGTGGTGATGAGACCGCCACCGTTACTTTCGCAGCACCTTCAGATAATGGCGGAACGCCAATCACCGGTTATACGTTGACAGTTGTTGAAACCGGTCAGACATTTACCGGAAACGGATCTCCAATAACAGTAACTGGCCTTACAAATGGATCCTCCTATACCTTTAAGGTGAGCGCCACAAATGCGGTCGGTACCTCTGATTCTTCTACAGCTTCTGCGCCAGTCAAGATTGCCGGCGTTGCCGACGCCCCAACATCGGTTTCAGCGGTGGCAGGAGATGAGACAGCAACCGTTTCGGCCTCAGGTAACTGGAATACGCTCAGTGGTAATGGTGGCGAATCAGTAACTGCAATTATTTTCACATCGATGGACGGACTCCATACGTGTACAGCAACACTTCCTGCTACTTCATGTGAGATGACAGGGCTTACAAATGGAACGGCATACACATTTAGCGCAGTTGCTCAAAATAGCGTTGGCGTTTCTCCGGCCACGACTTCTTCATCAATTACTCCGGCCGGCGCACCATCAGCACCAACCACAGTTACAGCTGTAGCAGGAGATCAAAGTGCAGTGATTTCATTTAGTGGCGCGACAGCCAATGGCTCAGCTATTACTGGATATATCGTGAAAGTTTCACCGACGGGCGATACCTTCACCGTGACTTCATCACCTGCCACGATAACCGGTCTCACAAATGGTGGCTCTTACACCTTTACTGTCGCTGCAATTAATGGAATCACTACATCACCATTCTCAACCGCATCTGCTTCGGCAACTCCAGCGGCTGCACCAGATGCACCAACAGGTTTATCGGTTCTAGCTGGTGACACTTCAACTGTGGTCTCATGGAGCGCTCCAGTCAATGACGGCGGTAATCCAATAACCTCTTACCTAGTTACAGCGAGCAATGGATCAACGTGTACTGCAATCGCTCCAGCAACGAACTGCAAGATCACAGGACTTACTAATGGAACTTCCTACACATTCACTGTGCAGGCGATCAATGGAATCGGTACAGGAGTTGCTTCAGCAACGTCGCCAACTGCCGTCCCTGCCGGACTTCCAACTCCACCGACATCGCTCAGTGCAACAATTAGTGATGGTCAGGTAACGGTCGCAGTTTCTGGTGGAAGCAATAATGGATCAGCGATTACAACCTACACAGTTATTGCAGAGCCGGGAGGCTTTACTGGTACTAGCAGCAGTTCTCCAATAACAGTGTTGGGCCTTACAAATGGAGTGGAGTACACCTTCCGGGTCATCGCAACAAATGGAGTCGGTGATTCTGAATCTTCAACAGCATTTGTTACTGCAACACCGGCAACAGTGCCACAGTCACCAACATCCGTTTCGGCAGTTGATGGCAATGGTAGCGCCCGTGTCTCCTTTACACCTCCGACAGATAATGGTGGCTCTGCCATTACCGGATATACGGTTACCGCTTCACCTGGTGGTGCAACATGCAACGTTCCAGTGGGTTCTACAAGTTGTACGGTTTCTGGACTTAATAATGGGTCTTCATATTCGTTTACGGTTGTTGCAAATAATGCAGCAGGAGCATCTTCTCCTTCAGCAAGCTCTAACACTGTCACTCCTGTGGGTCCTCCAGGAGCGCCGTCCTTAACCTCTGTTGTCCGTGGAGATACAAAGGCGACTGTTACTTTCAATCCACCAAGTGATAATGGTGGATCTGCAATCACACAATATGTAATTACAGCGCAGCCAGGTGGAATTTCGATGACTGCTGGTTCAACGACCGTTGAGGTAACAGGTCTCACCAATGGCGTTGCCTACACATTTACTGTTGCAGCCATCAACAATGTAGGAACAGGCACTCGTTCCTCAGGAATTGTTGCAACACCAGCCGGAACCCCTACCGCACCTACTGCTGTTGAAGGTACTCCAGCAAATAACAGCGCAATCATTGAATTCAGTGGAGCTACAGGTAATGGCGCTTCAATTACAAGCTTTGTTGTCACTGTTATCGAAACCGGTGACACCGTGACAGCTTCTTCTTCTCCAATACGTGTCTACGGTCTCACAAATGGAACTCCATACACATTTACCGTTTCGACTGTTACATCTGTTGGAGTCTCTGCTCCATCACAGATCTCTGACCCGGTAATTCCGGAGCAAGTGACATTTGTTTCATCAACTCCTAGCTCACCTGCGCCGAATGCGCCTGCCCCATCGGTTGTTACGCCAACTCCCACACCGAGCGTTACCCCAACGCCAACTCCTTCACCAAGCGTTACCCCAACGCCAACTCCTTCACCAAGCGTTACCCCAACGCCAACTCCTTCACCGAGCGCCTCGCCTAAGCCGTCGGTAAAGCCAACGCCTAAGCCATCGGTAAAGCCAACGCCTAAGCCATCGGTAAAGCCAACGCCTAAGCCATCTTCAGCGACTTCAAATAAGCCTGTGCCAACCAACACCAAGGCTCCGCTTGCGATTAAACCTTCACCGGCAGGCTCGAAGGCAAAGGTCCAGATTGAGAACCTCAAGCCAGGACAGAAGATCAAGATCACCGTTAAAGAGGGTGAATCGATTACGACTCCTAAACCTTCAGCGAAGCCGACTGTTGCACCAACTGTGAAGCCAAGTGCAAATTCAAAACCAAAGCCCAAGAAAACAGAGCCGGTGAAGATTGTCCCTAAACCATCGGGATCATCTGCAAACTTTGGAATTAACAACCTTAAACCTGGTCAGAAGATCAAGGTGACAGTTAAAACAGGAGGAAATAAGAAATGATGAGAAAGCTGTTGCTAGCAACTCTAGTCATTCTTCAACTATCGATACTTCCAAGTTGGGGGGCTGAGACTGTTCTGATTGATCGCGTAACGAGCGCAGAAGCAGAAGAGCTCAATATCGATATTCCTGCTGAAGTAGCGCCCGGATACCACGAAGTCATTATCGAAATCTCTGATGATGCAGGTCTGGTTGATAAGAAGGTTCTCACTTTTTGTAAAGATCTCGATGGGAATATCGACTGGGCAAGCAACTGCCCTAACCTTCTTCGTATCTACTCAGAGGAAGAGTTGATCTCACTGACTCAACGCGCCGAACTTCCATCCTATGATCCAGCTTTAGAGCCAGATAAGAGCAGCGATCTTCAGGTAAGCGCATTTGCAGCACTAGCTGCACTCTCTGCAGGTGGCGCAGCTTCTGCAGCGTCACGAGGACAAAACGGTCAGCCGGCTCGTCGGGAAGATGAAGAGAGCGATGGTGACGGCGAAGACTCAGATTCATCCGATGAAGAGAGCGATGACCTCTCCTCAGTAAGTGCCGGAAAGCTGAAGAAGATTGAACGTCAACCCGGAAAAGGAGATCTCAGTCGAAGCTGGCGCGCACCCTTTACAGAGAAGACTGATATCTTCTTCAGCGCACTCACGACAAGGGTCTCACCACATTCTCCAATCGTTGCCCGCACAATCGCTGATGGAAATTATCTTCGTGCAATCTTCGGTTCGCTCGAGTCACTTCTCTTAATTCCAGGTTTTATCTTCGGTATTTTGGCCCTCCAAAGTAGCCAAAATCAGGCACTTCCGCCGGCGGCATGGATCGTTATGGCAATTATCGCTCTTGCGACTCTCGATGCCCTCGCAGGATTTGTCGCAGGCGTTGTCTTCACATTAGGTGTTGGATTAGCTGGAAATCTCGCATCACGCGATGAGATCCTGACTGTAGCTGGTCTCTTCATTATCTTCTATGCGCCAGCTCTTATGGCAAGTGCCGTGAGACCACTCCGACGTCTTGCAGAAGATCGGGATAATTCATGGGAGCGTGCAACAGATTATGCGCTTGTCACGCTTCTCTCTGGCTGGGCGATCTTTAAACTAATCGGAGCACTTAATGCCCTTGCTGGAGTTCAACTCCTCATCTCCTTCCAAGCAAAAGAGATTGCTTACTGGTCAGCAATCTTCATATTCATCCGCATGCTCCTTGAGGATTTTGCAACTTATTTCTATCCACTGCGCATCAATCAAACATTTGGGGAAATTAAGGAGCCAGACACTGTTCACAAGATCATCGCCCTAGAACTTAAGATATTCATCTTTGTTGAACTCGCGATGCCATTTGTTGGCTTTAATATCAAGCTCCTTCTTGGCACTCTCCTCTTTGCCCTTCCAACTATCTTGAGTCTGACTATCGATGATCGACTACCTAAATTCCGCATTCTTCATCGCTTCCTGCCTTCTGGGGCATTTAAGTTGGTCGCAATGGTCTTTATTGGAGCAATCACCGCCGGCTGGATTCAAAGCCTCTTCTCAAGCCCACGAACATTTCTCGCCTGGTCTTTTGTCGTTCTAGCAATACCTGGTCTGATTCTCTCAATCCTTGGGAAGATGGCTGATGAGCCAGAGAAAGATTGGAAAGTTTCTCCTGTCGGCAATACCCTCTACCGAATTCTGGGAGTCATTGTCTTCATTCTGATTATCCAGATTGTCAGAGGAGTAGATCTCTATGCCACGGTCTTTGGCGCTTAATTGCTGAGAAGTCGGTAACCCACTCCTCGAACGGCGTGAAGTACCTTTAAATCACTGACTTCGCGAATCTTCATTCTGATACGGGATGCATGCGTATCTAATAGGTGATCGCTGGAGTATTCGATTGATGACCCAATTGCCTCTGCAATTTGCTCGCGGGTAAATACCCTCTTTGGGCTGGCGATCAGTAGATGAAGAAAGTCGTACTCAGTTTTGGTTAGTTCTATCTTTTGAGATTCAACAGTGAGCTCTCTTGTTTCAGTATTGAGAGTGAGAGGACCTGCAGTAATGACGGCCCCCTGCACGATATTTTGTGCTGCTCTATGTCGGATCTGAGTGGTTGTGCGAAGAGCAAGGATTCGTGCCGAAACCGGTTTGGTGATGTAATCATCAGCACCAGCAGCGAGGCACATTGCTTCGTCCATCTCTTCAACATGGCTTGTAAGCATTATTATTGGAACCGTTGAGCTCTTTCTAATTTCACGACAGACTTCAAATCCATCAGGTTGGCCAATCGATAGATCGAGAATAATGACCGCTGGTTCTGATTTCTTAAAGATGGCTAAGGCATCCGCGCCATTAGAAGCTTCGATAACATCGAAACCCTCAGGGGTAAGAGCAGCACGGACAAAGATACGAATATCTTCATTGTCATCAACAACAAGAATCTGATCCCTACTCATTACTCTTACCACCTATCTTCGCCTCTTCAATTCGCATTAACTCTAGCAATCGGGTCTTATCGCTTGTGAACATGGATACTGGGGACTCACCAACTAGATATGAGCGAGATACCTTAAGAATTTCTTGGCCAAGTTCTTCAAAGTGATATAAACCTATCGCTCCACCGATGTCGTGTGTTACCGCTTTAAAATCCTTAGGCGTGGATGCCTCAAGTTGAGTAATTGCTCGAGCGAGAACTTCACCGCGGCGACCGTAGATAAATCGCTCCTCAGGGCTCATATAAAGTGGAATTTGGACCGTGAAGGTTGATCCTTCACCCACGGTCGATTGGATATTAATAGATCCGTGATGACGTTTGACCACCTGTTGAACGATCGCCAAGCCAAGGCCGGTGCCTGGATATTGGCCAGAGTCAGCGTTTCTAGCGCGGAAGAAGCGGGTGAAAAGGCGATCGATATCTTCAGGTGGAATTCCGATTCCCTGATCGGCTACTGAGATGAGAGCAGTCTCTCGCCCTTGTTCGCCTTTACCTCTGACCAATCCGATAGCGACGGTGGAGCCTTGAGGACTAAATTTGATTGCATTACCGATGAGATTGATGAGTACCTGGTTGAGTTGACCAGCATCTCCTTCTACAAAGAGTTCATCCTCAGCACGGAAGTGAACTGCAATTGAATTCTTCTCAGTATTAGGCTTCATGAGAAAGATTGCATTATCGATTATTTCATTGAGACAAACCTTCTCTGAAGGCAACTTACCCTCGGCAGCATCTATACGGCTAAGTGAAAGCATACTCTCGACAAGTTGGAGTAATAGACCTGCATTGCGATCCAAGACATCGAGATACATGCCCATCTCAGGATTATTCTTATCAATATCTTCTTCACGCATGAGATCGATATATCCAATGATTGATGTCAGAGGAGTTCGAAGCTCATGATTAACAGTTGAGATAAATGCATTTTTAGCTTGATTAAGATCTTGAAGTTCTATAACTGTTGTTTGCGTTCGTTTTAACTCTTCAATGGTCTCATCTAGCCTTCTCTGTTCGCTCTCGAGAGCAAGACCTGCGAGCTGGTAGTTTTTGAAGTTAGAGCGCACATTAAGAAGGAGAAAGAGTCCACCGAAGGCGATAAAGATATAAAAGAGTGCGAGATTGAGGCGATCTCGGTCTGCATTATCTTGTGCGATTGCAATCATCTCAGCATCGACAGAGCGCTGATATGAGACAACGAGGCGACGGGCTTCGGCGAGAATCTCATCGATAATAGGGGAGATTGCTGCGTTAAATTGTGGGTGGAGTCGTTCTGGAAGAATTCCCGGTGGCGCAGATGCAACAATTGCATCAGATTCCTTCATCACTGCCCAGTAACTCTTCTGAGCTCTAGAACCCATCGAGCGACCACTGGTATCGATAACAGCAAGGCGTTGGGCGAGGAGGCTTCTGGCTATCTGCACTTCGCGACGGGTAGTGCCGCCATTGGACCACTGGGCAAGGCGGGTTGCATATACAAGCGTTTCGCGCTGAGTAAAGATAATTGAGGCTGCTGGGCTCTCAATGTCGCTGAGAATTTCTGCTTGATTAACCGTTGTATTTGAGGCGATGATGGATGAGAGTCCAAGGCCCAAGATGGAAAAGAGCGCGATGGCACCTATGAAGTACTGGCTCTTCGTTACTTGGAACTTAGCAATTGAGCGGACCTGTTCAATTGCTCTCTCTCGGGACATTTTCTTACTTTACCGTCAGTGCAGTAAGCGACCAGTTCCAGGCATCGAGGTTCTTTGCCCACTTGCTGTTATCGGCGAAGATAATTCGAAGTGGACCACCTTGATCATAAGGAATATCAACGCCATCACGCTTGATCGCGATGTATGCATTATTAGCTAGGAAGTTTGCTGCGGTATTGCTATAGACATAATCATTCAATGCGATTGTCAAGACCTTATCTCTTCCTGAAATTCCAACGAATGTGAAGAAATTCTTGATTGGAATCACAGTGAATCTCTGTCGCTTCTTGAGAAATGGCTCATAGATTGAGATGACAGAGCTCTTCATCTTTGAAAGCCTTATTGTTGTGAAGAGCGCTTTTTTGTCGCCCTTTGAGACGGTGAAGATTACTTCATTCGGTCCCGCTGGATCTATTTTTGAAGTTACATAAGG
>JACCEC011249548.1_pt1 | contig 18437 bp, 22 predicted proteins | sample 7450121 | NCBI WGS metagenome assembly JACCEC01 (sample SAMN15323455, study PRJNA562643) | freshwater metagenome | isolation source: river surface water | place: USA:Blue River Watershed | collected 2017-08-18 | reverse complement strand
GCTTACCTCTACGCTAAAACAGTCACTCTGGTTCCTACTCATAATCCTAGGACTAATGCTGTTACTATGCGTAATCGCCGCATTGGATGTTCTCAGTCGGGTATTATCCAAGCGATAACCAAGTTTGGTAGACATGCCTATCTTACTGATTTGTGCAATAATGGCTATATGAGAATTAGACACTGGGATAAGATTTACTCAGAATGGCTTTGCGTTCCTAGAAGTATTAAAGTAACTAGTGTAAAGCCTAGCGGTACAGTTAGTTTGTTACCTGGTGCTACATCCGGTATTCACTATCCACATAGCGAGTACTATATTAGACGTATTAGAGTAGAAGATACTAGTAGCTTGCTCACAGAAGCTATTGTCTGCGGTTATGAAGTAGAACCAGATACCTACGCACCTAACACCTACTGTGTTAGTTTCCCTATTCACGAACCTTATTTTGAGAAGTCAAAAGACGACGTGTCTATATGGGAACAGTTTAACAATGCAGTTGATTTGCAGCATTATTGGGCTGATAACCAAGTGAGTATTACTGTTACTTTCACTAAACACGAAGCTAAGCATATTAAGACATGCCTAGAAACTTACGAACGTAGTCTAAAGAGTATTAGCTTGTTACCCATATCTGAGCATGGCTATGTGCAAGCACCATATGAAACTATTACAGCAGAAAGATACAATGAGCTAAAAGCTAAAATTAAGCGTGAGATTGGCTCTGAAATTAAACATGAAGTGGAAGATAAGTTCTGCGATTCTGATAAGTGTACTATTTAGTAATATTAGATTCAGTATATACCAAACTGGCTTAGGAAGCTCTGTTTAATCTGGGGTGGTGCTTTAGTAGTAGCTGTGGTGTCCATTACAGGTTTAGGCGCAGGGCTTGTTGTAGCAGTAGGCTTATTGCTTAGTATTTTATCTAGGGGCTTTGCTGGCCCTACTACGCTATTTATTGGGGTTGTTCTTTTTGGCATTAAATTAGTTAGGTTTTGTGGTATTGGCTTTGGAGAAGTATTATTGTACCCAAAATCTGACATCATATCTCCGTAGCCTTTTCTATCAAAGGTTGGCTTAGGTGCTACTGGTCTGGGCTTACGTGCTACTCTAGGTGCAGATACTGCTCTATTCTGGGATCTTGCTGCTGGTGCTGAGGGTGCTGGGCCAAAATTACCTGTGGATATTCTAGACGTAATGCCCTGTATAGGATCATACCCCTGTGAGGGAGCATTCTTTATTGTGTAGAATTGTTTAGTCTTTGCATTTGGATTAGGAGGATTTGACATCGCATAATACTCCCTCACTAAATTTTGCCTACTGCGTGGAGTTGATTTTGGCTCGTTAAATAATAAGTCATTCGCCTGGGTGCTTGGTTTAGCTGCTACTGGAGCATTATTATTAGCCCTAGGTGTTTGTGGTACTACTGGAGGTGTATCAATAGGGCTAGCTTCTGGGTATTGGCTATTAAGGGCAGCCAGGTCTTCCTCAGTGAATACTAAGTCAGGAGGTGTTTCTCCCATACCGAAGTTAAGCCTAGCTGATGGATCTATAGCAGGGAGGTAACTACTGTACGTTCTGTCTGCTGATATTGGATCTGACTCTATTTTACTAGTATCAACGTAGCTAGGAGATTGTTCCCCTAATCCACCCTTTAAGTTATTTAGAGCTTTTGTTCTATCAAAAGTATCAACTTGAGGTTTTCTATTAAGTTTAGCAAGTTCTTTATTTATTTTAGCATCTGCCTTTATTGGGTTTAGCTTTTTAGCTTCTGAGTCAACAATAGCTTGGGCTCTTTGCCGTGCTTCTTCTCTTTTAGTTTCAGCTTCAAGATCAGCTAGTCGCCTTTGTAATGCGTTACCTGTTAATTTAGGAGTTTGTGGGGTAGCGGGTGTCGTTGGTTGCGCTACTGGTGCTGGTGTAGTAACTTCTTGTTGTACATCTTCTAGGGGTAGCATCCTTATAGCTGGTTTACTTGGTTTAGCTGCTATCGGTGCTGTAGTGGGGCTAGAGGTTTGAGGTTCAGTAGCTGGTACCTCTGGGTTAATGCTCTGTATAGCTTCTTCAGATATTTCTGGATAGTTAGACTCGCTTGGTTGCTCTACTACTGTGTCTTGAGGATCTTCTTCTTGATAGTAGTACTCCTCTGGATTACTCAAAGCTTGTTCTTTTGCCTTCTTCAGAGCTTGTGCTCTGATTTGTTCTCGCTGATATTTCTGAAGTTGTTCTTTAGCTGCTAAGTCAGATTCTCTGGTTTTATCCTCTTGGTACTGGTTATATCGGTTTTTCAGGGCGCTACTTAACTCCCCTGCTTGAGTCTTTACGGCACTACCCAAATCCCCTGCTTGATTTTTTATGTAATTACCTAAATCCCCTGCTTGATTTTTTATGTAATTACCTAAATCCCCTGCTTGACTTTGTAGTGAATCGAAAAATCCAGGCTCGCTTTGTTGAGTACTTGTATCTTGAGCAATTTCTTGTTTCTGTGTTGGTGTAACATTATTACTTGCTCCTCTATTCCTATTAAACCCCTCAACCAAATTGTTTACAGCATCTGATATACCTTGATCATCTATTATTTGGTCTGATTCCGCAGGAGCTACAGAGGCTGCAGTAAGTGAAGGTTGTTGTTGTGGTAGATCATTATAATGTACTAGGTTGCTATCTTCACCGTAATACTTATTCATTTCTCTGCTAATGGCGTTTTGTTTATCTTCCCCTGATTTATTAGGGTCTTCCATTATTTCTTTAATACCTGGATATTTCACTGCCTGGTCTATGATTTCGTCTAGTCTTTGTTTTGCTAAATCTGGGTTTTTTTTGTACTTATCTATATTTTTACTAGTATCAAATGAATCTGAGTCAAGTCTGGCTAATTGGGAAATTAGGTTAGTATTTTCTATGTTGTCTCCATAATTTTTAGCGAAACTAACGCCTTGATCAGGAGACTCAAATCTATCTCTGTAGCTGGCTAATAAGTCACCCAGAACTCTTGCTTTAGCTAGGTTCAGTCTTTTAGTGTTATCGGTATTTGCTTGTTCTTCTGTTTCCTGCTGTGCCGCAAATCTTCGTGGAATTGTCCTGTAATGGTTTGGGTACTTTTTGTAAAGATTGTCTTCAGCGACCATAGCTTTTTCTTTGTTATTGAGCTTTGCTAAGCGTTCGAACTCAGCTAGCTCTTCTGTGGTTGGTTGTCCGCCTTTAGCTATCTTTGTTATACCTGCGGTTTTACCTATCCTAAAAAATAGATCGTATACTGCTTGTTTGTTTAAGTTGCTCATTTGTAACTCCTAATACTGTACTGTGTTATTTCTATGTATGCTAAATCCGCTTTGCTTTACTGCAGTTGGTTGTTGCGGAGCTTGTTTTATCTGCTGCGTAGCTTGGGGTTGTGCTACAGCAGGAGCTTGTTTAGTACCAACAGATATAGAACCTGCAGAAGGTAGTTTTGAGGCGTCTGGCTGTACATACGACTTAGCAGTAGGCATGCTATCTAGTTTCTGCTGTATTCTATCTTGATAGTTCTGGGAAGGTTCTGCTAGTTGCTTAGACTTATAGCCTTTGTTTTCGTATCTACCGCCAGCTAAATAATAGTCTGGATCTTGCCAAGCGTCTTTAAGTTCTCTACCAAAATTAGATCCTTCTGATAAAGCTTTGGAAAACCTAGCTACCCAGCCAGGCGATTCGTTTCTTATTGTATGTGCTGTATCTCTTATATACTCTCCAGCATCATTAGCCATTGCTTTGGCGCCTTCTAGAGTAGCTTCTGGATCCGCAGCTAAAGTATTATAAATATCTTTTTGTCTTTGATACTCACGCTGTACGGGCCTCTCTATGTATTCTTCATATATAGGCTGTCCGTATTGCTTGGCTTTTTGTATAACTGGTGCTGCCGTAGCAGATACTGCTTGTCTTATTCCTTTGGTTGCTTCGTCAGCTCTTTGTATAACAGGTGCGGCAGTTTCCTTAACATCTCTGTACATGCTAGTACCCGCTTGGCGTAGGCCTTCTATGCTTTCCCCAGCAGTCATAGGCTGTAAGTTGTTCAAGTCCATCTTAGGGTTAGCAGCTAAAGCGTTATCATTGGCTTTGTTTTTCCTAACCATAGAGACTAAATTTCTAGCTCTTTCATCATTATTATCAGGCTTACCATAGTTAACTATAGGGCTGTAGTCACCACCAGAAGCTACTATATTATCTATAACATCTTCAGCATCTGGAAAAGCCTTCATTGCTTCCTGATTGCCGCTAGCTCTAAAAGTAGTTCTTTGCTGTTGTGCTGGAGCTTGTCTTTCTCCCATTTGGTGGTTAGTTATATCTTTTGGCGTAATACCATACTGGCGACTAAGGTATTCATTTAATTCTGATGTGTTGTTACCAGATTGAGTATATATATTATCTAAGTATTCTAGATCTTCTGGGTCAAAGTTTAGAGCCTGCAAGTAAGACAAATACGGTGCCGGTAGTGCCATAATAATTCCTATTCTATGTTATAAGTTGTATATCGTACACGTTTAGCAAGGAGGTGCATATGGTACGTTATGGTTATGCTTGCATAAACATTACTTTGCAAGAGCAAGGTATATACATAGGTAGAACTGCTCAAAGAAAAGCGTTCCTAGATAAAGGTATACAGCACTGCTCAAAGCTATCTCTACAAAATATACAAGATTTAACTAGTATACTAAAGTGGAATATTACTAATAATATAAAAGTCTATAGAATGTCCTCAGATATGTTTCCCTGGGTATCTGAGTATAAATACAAAGACATGCCAGACTATACAGAGATACGTAATTTATTAGAGCATTGTGGGGATATAGTTAAGCAGAATAATCTACGTTTGAGCTTTCACCCTGGTCCATTTAACTGCCTGGCTAGCGAAGATATAGATGTAGTTAATAAGACTATAGCTGAATTAGATAAGCATAGCGAAGTCATGGATATGCTAGGCTTGCCTGAGTCGCATATGGCTAAGATAAATATACATGTAGGTGGTGCTTACGGTAATAAGCCTGCTGCTCTTGGTAGGTTTGCTAAGAACTTTAAGAAACTAAGTAGCTCTACCAGGTCAAGGCTTACTGTGGAGAACGACGATAGAGCTAGTATGTTTGGGGTACTAGATTTGTATAGTTTATACAAAGTTATAGGAACTCCTATAGTATTTGACGGCCATCATTTCGAGGTTGGAGTTAAGAATAATCTAAGTTACGAAGAAGCTTATGCTATAAGTTACTCTACCTGGAACTGCATACCTACGTTTCACTGGTCTAACAGTGCTAAGGTACACGAACATAAAGACACTGGCTTAACCACGCATAGCGATTGGTACTATACAAAGATGCCAATACCAGATACTAAAGATATAGATATAATATTAGAGAGTAAAATGAAAGAGCAAGCACTGATAAAGTACTTGCTTATGTGATATTTACAAGGCCTAGGCCTTTTTTAGGTATGAGAGCATGACTAATAAATTAAAACTGGCTGCTGCCATTAAAATACGAAACAAAGAATTGGAGTTTGAAAAGCTAGCAGCGCCGCTAGGCTTGCTATCTAAAATAAACCCTACTTCATTTAGAAACACAGCTGGGTCTTACGCCTCAGGGCTTGGCGTTACTGGGCTTGGCTTGGGCGCGGCGCATGCCTTGAGCCCTACTTATGCTAACATAACTAATCAAATAGCCACTCAAGTCCCTGTTAGCTTAGCTGGAGCTAGCGATAAGGCAGTTAGATCTGCTATAAGGTCTAAAGTATTCCAAGAATCCATGAGTAACTTAGCTGGCAATTTGTTTAAGGGCTTTAGAAAACCTGTAGCAGAACTTAAACGCCAAGCTTTAATACGCGATGCCTTAGCTGGCGGTAAACTAACCACGGAAGAGTTAGCTGAGAATGTAACGAGACACGTACCTATTAGCCAGCATAAGAACTTGTACAACACCTATAGATCTCAACTAGGTGACAATACAATGTCTAAGTACAGAGGGGCCTTTATTACCTAAACTTGCCTTTTATTTGTAAACCAAAATCTACGGGTATTGAATCTGATCTATAAGGGTTTTGGTATAGAGGTCTGTCATCCGCTGGATTATTAGGATTTCTGGAGTCTTTATCTAAGTTTATAGGAATATCCTGTAATGGGGATATGGTTACACTATCTACAATGCTATTTTTTGGAGTGTATGTTACAGAAGGAGCTAGACCCTTAAATGCTGTCGAAGGGTCCCATTTACCTGATACAGCATTTATTACTTTTTTTGCACTGCCTGGCTTGACTTGAACTGGTGTGGTGTCTTTGGATACTGCGGTAGTATTAGTCTTGTTAGCTGTATTAGACTGCTGTTGAGTCTGACTAGTCGTATTTACATTCTGAGGGTACTTAGTAGTATCTTGTGGTTTCCATCTACCAGTCATTACATCTTGTACAGTCTGTTGCAGTTCGGGAGGTGTATCATTGGCTGTTTTAATATGGTTAATATGTCTATAATATATAGATCTAGCTAACTTTATCATAGTATCCGCCCTTTGTTTGGCTACTTAAATATTAGGAATGGTTGATTTCTAGTAGAATCTTTAGTAGTGTGCTAACTACATTATACTAAATATACTATAATAGGTTACACAATGCTTAAGAAACACATAAAGCTACGCTTAGAACAATGCAATATACTAGCTGAGACTAGTTCATGTCCGAGAGGTAAAGTTGGAGCTATTATTTACGATCCTGAGAACAACAATATACTCTCTGATGGTTATAACGGAGGACCTAGGGGAGCAGAAGGCTCTTTGTGTGGTGGTCATAGCTGTATTAGAGACGCTAACAATGTTAAGTCAGGTACAGAAATACAAATAGGATGTCATCACGCGGAAATGAATGCTTTGTGTAATGCCCTAAGGCAAGGCACAAAGACGCTTGGCATGCATATGATATGCACTACAGCGCCTTGTTTGATGTGTGCTAAGCTAATACATCATTCTGGAATTAAAAGCCTAAGTTATGCTGGTAGTTACAGTACCTTAGAAGGTGTGGATTATCTACTATCTAATAACATACAAGTTATAAATATTTAAATATAGGTATTCGGATCCATGTAGTCTGGAAATATTGGTTGTGTTAGTTTTCTATAGGCATCCTGTACTACAGGCATAGACTGCAATACAGTTGCAGGAATCTCAGGTACTTGGCTTAGAACGCCAATTGGCCTGCCAGCTAGATTGCCTAACCCTGCCCCAAGTACAGCTCCTAGAGCGCCTCCTGCATATGGAGAGTATTTACCTAGAGATTCATTATCTTCTAGAAGCTTATGCCCTGCTAAGCCACCTGCTACTGCACCTAGAATTGTTCCACCAAAAGCTCCACGGCGCCTACCTATTTCTAGTTGGGACTTTATATTATTACGTATGAAGTCTTTATAGTTATCGCCTGGCTGCATCAAAGTCATAGCTGGGTCATAATCTGCTTGAGTTAAGTATTGTTCCTGTTCTGCTAGCTTATAATGTTTTTTAGGCGGCACATAGTTAGGTCTGTAGCTATTTGTTTTAATCTGCTGAGTAGTTTGGGTATTGCTAGCTATAGGGCTTGGGATAGGTTTCTGGGCTACTGGGGCTTGGGTTGGTTGTGGTGCGGTAACTTCAGTAGTCTGCTGATTAGCAATACCACTTCCTATAACAGAAGTTCCTAGAGCTCCTGGCCTTTTAATCATTTCAACAGCAGTATTGTATGCCGGTTTTAGTAGCTCTGGGGCGTTTTTTAAAAATCTACCGCCTGGTACATTAGATATAACATTACTGGTAGCATCGGTGGCTAATTGTGTATTAGCCCCAGGATTTTTATTAGAATCGTAGGTACCATTAGCCCAGCTATTTAGCATCTGTAAGCCGCCTCTTGCAGCGGCAAGGGCATTAACACCTGCAGCAACAGGCACAGTTACTGGTTGGCCTGCAGGAACTAAAGTAGAAGCAGTGGTAGCTGCTTGTAGGGCGGCTACTGGTATATCATGCTTCGAATCTATAACTTCTTTAACCACAGGGTTATTTACTGCAAGCCTAGTCGCCCTACGTGCATACTCTGACATAGGTACTGTTGGGGCAGGACCTTTAGCGTTATACTCTTGTTGTTGTTTGACATGCTCAGGAGAGCCTACCGGATCTAGAGTGTCATAGCCTCGGTTTGCTAACTTAGTTAACTTAGGTGGTTGATATTTAGAATATAGACGACTCATCTCTGCCCATAGCCTTTCCTAACTGATATAGTGCTACAGGAGCTACTAATGCAGCTGCACCAAGTCCAGCTGAACTTTTAAGTGCTTGGGCTAAATTATCTGGATCTTGTAGCTTCGCAGCTAATTCAGCGCTAATACGTTGCTCAGCGGTAGTAGGTGTCATCAAGCCTGGCGCTGTAGATCCTAAGTAAGCTGCTGTGCCTAAAGCACCTAGTCCAGATAAACCGCCCAGTATAGTTGAAGGGGTGTCACCAAGAGATGCGTGCAGGGCTTTACCTAATTCGCCTCTACCGGATAAAGCTTGGTAGGCTAGGGCAGATTGTCCGACCCCTGCTAACGTAGCAAGCATCTGAGTTTTTCTAGGATCTCTAGCTTGAGCACCTACTAAGGCGTCTAGCAATCCTGCTTGTTTAAAAAATTCTTTAGTAGCTCTGGCAGAACCTATGTCAAAGGCCTTTTTAACGGTTTTCATTTTTTTGTCTTTCTTATTATTAGCTACAGCTAATAAGTCTAGTAAATTATCTGTAGTAACTGGTACGGCAGTGTCTACTGGGTCGTTAAAAATATAATCGTTTATTTCTTCATCCATTAGAACATATCTCCTATTTCGTCAGAAACAAAGGGTACACTAGCTCCTAGTAGAGCAAATGGTATAGCTGCTTTTAGTTTAGACTTGTACAAAGACTCGCTTAAGTCCCCTACAGCTTTATCCATTCTAGCTTGGGCTATGCCCTTAGAGCCCGCATTATGCAATCTAGTACTAATGCCACGCTCTACTAGCTCTTGGTTAAGAAGGTTTAAGTGATTTTTGTCATACTTACCAGTCTCTGCCATGTGTAAATAGTCACTAGCTATCGGGTCTAAAATACCTTTAGCTTTATTATGGGTTATTTGCCTGTGTAATAACCCTGCTCCAATACCTGTACCTCCGGCCATTAAAAGCTTTTCGCGCATGGGTATATCTTCTTCTATAGGCATGCCAGTGGTGGGATCAATACTGTAAGCTAACTTTCCCATATTATTAGGCATTGCTTGGCCTTTCTGAGCTATTTGAGGAGATACTTTATTATTTGCCCCAGGCAACATTGACTGATATGTTTGTGGATCTTTGTCAGCAAAAGTATTCTCTACAGGTTTCATACCTGTGCCATTTTGCGCTGGAGTAGGTATAATATTCTTTTGGTTATACATAGATTGCTTTACTACGTCTCTAGCAGCTTCTATAATAGCATGGGCTGTGTTAGGCTGAGTATCTGCTTCGGGCTCAGATGTACCAAATAAGTCTGTTAGCATAGATATAGCCTTTAATGGTCTAGCATTTTCTAGCGCGTTGTAAAACTTAGTTTTATACTCAGAGTATGGTATCTCTAATTTAAAGCCTCTAGATTGGTTTTTAGCTTTTCTAACAGGCGTAGTACCTGGCGTAACCTGTATTGGTTCTTCAGCAGGCTTCGCGGGTACATCGTTTAACTCAGTAGGCTGCTCTAGAATAGCCTTTGTTACATCTTCATCCATATTACACTCCTTATATTATATAGTAAGTGTAATTATATTTGGTTATTAGTCATTATCAGAGTCTAGTAAAATATCAAGTGTAGCATCTAAATCTTCTGTGCTAGGTAGAGGAACTATAGCATCGCTTGGTTCGTTAAAGTCTTCGTCTTGAATATCATGATCTTCTAGTATAATTTTAGAATCTGATAAATATATAGAGCTTAGTTCGTAAATGTGCTCACGGATTATTTGGGACTGGGATTTGCCTAGTATAGAACTTAGTAAACACAATTCAGAGATTTGCTCTTCGTGTAAGTAAAAACTAACGGCTTTGGCTCTTCTAGTAGTATTTAAAGCAAGCTCAGGCAATTCTTGGCGTTGCTTTGCGAGTGCTATAAGAGAGCAAGCAGAGCTTTCGAAGTCTATATCATCTGCTACTTCTAGTATGTAACTAAATTTACGCCATAAATTGTCTGTAATGCCTGGATAAGTTAATACAAGCTTCTTTAGGGTGTCTAGTCTAGGCGTGCCAGAGCTTTGACACATGCGTCTTGTAGTTTGGTAAGGCATTCTTAGCTTCTCAGCTAACTCAAGATAATTAAGATTGCTAGAAATTCTAATCGCATCCAGCAAAGATTTGCTTTTTTTAAGATCCATAGAGTGCTCCATATATTATTTTAAAGTTTTTTAGCATTTTTTAGCGTAGTTAGCCACGTGGCTATCTTTTTTGAGAGATTTTTAGTCATTGTCAACTATTATAAATATAAATAGCATATATTTTTAAGAAGTCAAGTAGTGAGTTAGCCACGTGGCTAACTTTTTAAGCTAAAAACATCATTTCTATGGTGTTTTGCTGTCTTTTTAAAAGAGTCGAGATCATTTTTTTAAAAAAATATCACGTTTTTTTAACAAAATATCATTTTTTTTCTTTTCGGTCATTTTTTGACTTGCGCATTTACCGGGCCTGGAGCATGCGGTCAAAATTTCGGTCATTTTTTTGACCATGATATCACTACCAAAATCGTGCTCTAGCCCCGGTAAACACGGGTTTTTGGCCTTTTTGACCTAAATTTTATGATCTCCCGAAAGACATAAGGGTTTACACAAAAATTTACGTTAATTTTTAGTACGTAGAGGGTAAAAAGTAATAAATCGGTTAATTCACCAATTTACAAAATATTTTTAAAGAGCACTCAGGAATTTTGATCAATTTTTTTGCCAGCAGAACTTTAGTGTCTTATTGGAGAAGTACTACTTTATTAACAGATATATAAAAAACACTGATTTTACCGGGGCTACAGCGATTTTACCCCATGATATTTTTCTTAAAAAAATGATCTCAAAAATGACCGAATTGCTGCAGCCTCGGTAGAACCGAGAAGTCAAAAAATGACCGCGAGTCAAAAAAATGATATTTCAGTAAAAAAACGTGATATTTTTTTAAAAAAATGACCGCGAGTGTGCTTTTAGAGGTCAAAAAACCCCTGTTTTAGGCCAAAAGATAGCCGCGTGGCTAACTAGGCCGAAAATAAATCAAATTAATTCATTTTTTAGCTTTTGCAGCTAGTAGACAAAACATTTTTAATCTATATAATTTATGCCCTTTGTATTTTACCCTTGACAAAACGCCAAGAAACGCTCAGAATTGCTTAGCCACATAGCTAAGGAGCTAAAAATGATCCCGTACTGGAAACAGCAAGTAATTCACATGCTCAGAATTGAAACTTTTGAGAATACTTTGCTAAAAGAGTTCTCTAGACACTCCCCACATAAAGATTGCTCTATTATATTAGATGCTTTTAAGAATTACTTCAGTAGTTCTAACCCCGGATTTGAGCATAACTGGTTTACCTTTGATAATGGTGTTACTTTCACCATAAGCAAAGAAGGAATGCTATTTACCTTGCCAAGCAACGCTACAGAAGATATAAAAGATGATACTGAGTACTCCCAGTGGATTATATCAGAGAAAATAACAAAGCCATTATGGCTTAGAGTATTCATGGGTAAGTTCCCTGACATACAAGACGACTAGAAAGGCCAAGCAATGTCATACTATGCAGTAAGCGGGTATAAATACGTTGTAGGACAAACAAAAGAAGTATTTATCGCAAACAACAAAAACTCTTTAACAGTGTATTTAAACAAGAATGGCCCTGATGCAGGCGGATTCGTACAATATACAGTAGAAGAAATAGATTCTATACCAGATACTCATTTATTTGAGTGTCCACATTGCAATCAAAAGTTCCCTCATCCTACTAAAGTAGTAGACCTCACTAAATAATCATGTCTGAACTAGAGCATTTTATATCAAAACTGCCAGAAACGCCTAGCGATGCAGCTAAGCCCTTAAACAAGCTAGTAGTAACTAGTTTTGGCTTAACTGTGCTAGGCGATTTAGTAAGTAGTTTCGATACATATGCTTTTACCCATGACTGGTTTTGGGTACAGATGTGTACAGGCATGATAAATCAAACAACTTGGTTAATACTGAGTTTTCTTTTTATATATTCCGAATCAAAGCGAGAAAGGATAGCAATAGGAATCAGCCAAGCCTTGGGCGCTTCTGTTGGTTCTAGCTTAATGCTAGGCTACATAAAGCCCTGGTTTGTAACTTTTTTAAACACATACAAATAAAGGATAAAAAATGCTCTTCACCTTACTTCTAGCATTTAGCTCTCTATTAGAGTTGGAACATGCCGCAAAAACAGCATGTAACGAAGCAGGCACTGACTACCTCGAAGGAGCGCTAGTGCTCCAAGTAGCGGTAAATCGCAGTAAGTTAAACAATACCAGTCTAGATTACGAACTTACTAAGCCAAACCAATTTAACCCCTATAAGCCATGCTCTAGCATTGCTCTAGCACATTATGTTCTTGCTATACTGGCCTATAACAACGCTCTACCCGCGCCAAGCATTGTTAAGAAACAAAGTACTACTCATTACGATTCAGAGTGGAGCCAATCCAGGAAAAGCAACAAATGCAACAACAAATACACTGTAGGCGAGCTATGGGAATACTGGGGTTACAAAATAGTATATAGGTCCAAAGCCAATCATTTGTTTTTTAAATCAACAAAAAACAATCCAGGCTGTCCAGACTATGCTTACAAGTCCACTAAACAATACTTAGCTTTCAGAAATAGTAAACCAAATGCTAAATCATACCTTAGACTTGCTAATACAAGTACTTCAGCCTCTATTAATAGATTACCCAGAAATAGCTACAGAGCTAACAAACTATATAAATAAAATAAAAATACGCAATTCTATTGACAATTAATATAATACGTGTTAATATGCTTTAAATGTTTACACACAAAAGGAATTAAACATGGACAAGTTAACACTAACTTTAGATCAAGTTAAGCTACGCGTACCCTCAGTTAAGCAACGTGGTGAAGAAGCCACCAAGCAAGCTATGATTTTGCCTATTTTAGACGCTCTAGGCTATGATATTTGGAGCCCAAGCGAGGTATGCCCTGAATACGAAGCAGATACTGTTACTAAAAAGCTAGGCCAGAAAGAAAAGGTAGACTTTGCTATTCTTACTAATGGCGCTGCTAGGATTTTCATTGAAGTTAAAGCTATTGATATTAACCTAGATGGCCATGAAGGCCAACTTGCTAGATATTTTAATGCAGTGCCAGTAGCCAGGCTTGGCATTTTAACAAATGGTGTAGAATGGCGCTTCTTTACAGATACCAAAGAAGTAAACATCATGGACTCCAAGCCATTCTTAAAAGTTAACATTGATAACACTACAGAAGCGCATGAAGTGCTAAGCAAGTTCCACAAACAAGTATTCTCCGCTGATACAGTGCGTGACTTTGCTACAGAGTCTTTATACACAGATAAGATAGCTGCGTTTCTAAGAAGCGAATTAGATTTGCGCGAAAGAGATCCTTCTGAGTACTTTATTCGCTGGGTACTTAAGTCTGAAAACATGTACGAAGGCATTGTTAATAACTCTACACTAGAACGCTTTAAGTCTTTAACCAAGCGAGCAGTTACCCAAGTAATGCGAGAAATTGTTAGACGTAGCTTGGCTTTGCTTGACACTGCAGTAACTGAGCCAGAGCAGCAAAATACCCCAAGTGTACAGTTACAATTACCTATCGCAGATATTAACTCTAAGGTTGTTACTACCGCAAGCGAACTAAAGTACTATGGCGCCATTCAAGGCATATTTAATACTGCTGGTTACCCAAATAGAGTTATCTGGGATTCTAGCACCAAAAAAGAAGTGCCAGTAGTGCTAGCATACAAAGACTGCTCTACTTACTTTATGATTTATGTAAACAAACCACAGAACTGGGTTGCTAGAATTAACGTAGAAGCTAAAACCCCCTGGGCCGCATTTAACATTGCCTCTGAGGAAAAATTTGTTAACCTTGCAGCTAGCAAGAATTTAACTAGGCTACCTGCAACCAATATAGCAACACACAGAGTAGAACTGCCAGAATTAGATAATATTAGCAAACTAACAGATTTACTTATTTCTAGTATAGAAGATTATTTACAATACTAACGTCTCAGCGCTCTTCTTAATACACCCATTACACCTTTGGGCTTACCCTTAATTAGGTTATATGCACCTGTAGCCCCTGCTCCTGATAAATAACCAAGACCTCCCGCGGTTAAACCACCTAGACCGCCCGCACCAGCAGCTGCACCTAGGGTTAGCGGTACATTCTCTCTCATACCTGTGAATACTAGCTTTCTTAGTGCGTCAGTGGCATTCATATTTTCTAGTTCTTGTATAGTCTTAGTAAAATCATCTAGGCCCAACGGTGAATTAGTATTAAGCAACTTCGTAATAGGTTCTGGCATAATCTTAGAGAGTGCTTGTGCATCTCCAGAATCCGCTGCCCGTGCTAAGTATTCAAGCCCTGAGAAACCCCCAGCGCCTGCTGCACCTAGGCCTGCCCCCAAGACACCGCCTACACCTAAACCAACTTTACCGACTAGTCTTGCATTTCTAGATACATTGCTTGTAGCAGCTAACTTAGCTATTCGTCTATCTACTAAGTTCATTAAGGCTATTTTATTTTGCATACGTAACACGCTTTCTTGTTAGTGCAAGAAGTAGTTTCTTGATTTAGGCCCTACCTTGTTACCTATTGCCTTACCAAGTAACCCACCGCCAACAACACCACCGCCTAATAATGCTGCAGCAGCAGGGCTACTTAGCATATTATCAAAGGCATGAGTATCTATAATTGAGTCTGTTCTACCAGTAAGGCCAAAAATATTATCATTATAAGCTAGAGATTTAGCAGCTTGTGAGAGTTCATCTATCTTGCTCTGGTATCCAGTGGAGCTAAGTAATTTCTTCGTAAGCTGTTCCTTGGCCCATTCAGTATGGGAGTTAATATTATCTACAACATCAGTAAACTTTGGCCTGTCGGCTAAAAGCTCGCCAGAATCAATTGCTTTCCTCTTCAATAAATCAAATATAGCTAGCTCGTGGGCTTTAGGTACAGCAGCACTTAATCCTAAGATGCCGCCCAATCCAGCACCTGCTATTTGCCCTTTAATAGACTTAGCATACTTTGACATTCCGTTATACGCTATAGAAGCGGCTAACTTATATTCTGCAGAAGTTTTTATCATTTTTAAGATACTCCACACTTAGACTTTGTGTTATGACTTGGCAGAACGTTTAATGGTACTGCAAATACTTTTTGTTTGTTGTATACTTATAGACCTGGTAGTTTAACATCACTAACAAGACCTCCAGTAATGCCGTCAGCATAACTATACAGCCTCCTAGCAAGTTCAGGATCATCTAGATACTTAAAGCCTGCGGCACCACCACCTAGAGCGCCTGCTAAACCAGCTCCAAAAGTTAGAGAAGGAACATCGGATCTATTAATAGCTGGGCTTGCCGGTCTTTTACCTAGAAATCTTTCTATAGTAGATACTCTAGCTGGAGTCTTAGCTAATCTAGGTAAAGCAAGAGCACCTATACCTGCACCTAAGGCACCGCCAGCAGCACCCCCCATGCCAGCACCTATATAGTTATCTATTAAGCTAAGATCCTCTGGCTTTAGTTTTAATTGGTTGGCAGCTTCTCTAAGTGCCTGCTTGTTGCCCTTATGCATCATGTTAAGAGCAATCAGAAATTTATTCACACCCTCTTTAGACTCATCATTATAGGATAGGCTGTTTACTAGTTTCTTTATAGCAGATTTAGCTGCTTTACCCTGCTCTCTACCAATCTCTCTACCTAAATCACCAACCAACCAGTGCGGAGCTGGCGCACCAGCAGTTTTAGCATAAGATGACTTCTTAAGGAATTTATTAATAACAGAGGGCGTCTTAGAAGTCGCATAAGTAGCTGGGGAAATAGCAAGGCCCGCTATACCACCCAAAGGCCTAACAATTTTAGAGCCTAATAACCCAGCAGCTATTGCTCCAGCTGCCATAGCTTTCGGGTTTTTGCTAAGCATAGCGTCATAATCAAGGCCGATATCTTTTGAAAGAAGACCTTCTAAAGCGTCTGCCCAGTTCTTATCTTTTATAGCTTCGCCTGCCAAATCATGGGTTATAGCATCTTTAGATACATTCTTTATGTAGTCTAATACACCTTCTCTACTAAGCAAAATATCCTTAGCTGCAGAAGTATAGGCACCTCCAACACCACCAAGTGCCCCAGCACCAAGTGCCCCAGCTAATGCCCCTAAATTCTTACCGTAGTAAACATTATTTCTAATGTGCCTATCCAATCCTGAGCGGTTAGCGACTTTAGTTAGATATTTTAACATTATAACCTTACTCCCTGGTACTATTAGGTTATTTAGCTTTAGTAGCAACAGCTTCTGCAGCGGGTCTTAGGTAGGCATATAGATCTTTAGCCTTGCCATACCCTGAAATGGCTAGGTTTTCTAATAAGTCAGCATGCATACCAGCACCGACGCCAGCACCTAAGCCAAGCCCGCCACCAAGCATATTAAGTTGGCTTCTAGTTAAACCAGTTGGCTTAGCACCCATTAATCTGGCGAACGCTCCTGGGTTGGTGCGTTGCAAAGCTCTGATATTTCTAAGAGCAGCAGCGCCACCTAAGCCAGCAGCACCAGCCACACCGGCACCAATACCGATATCGTCACCGTAGTTGAGGCCGAAGTCCTTAACGGCCTGTGCTCTAGCTGCCATTTCAGGGCTAGTAAAGAAACCTTTAAGTTTATCAAAATAGCCCAGTGCCGCTTCTGTTTTTGCGTCTGCAACCTTAATAAAATTTCCCGAAAACTTTTGGTTTAAACTTGCACGTTTAATCATAATAAACCTCGTAGTAGTAGTTTAAGTAAATCTATTTAATATTAGTAGTTTTATTGTATACAGGCAAATATCTATGCCACGTATACGATGATGTTTTTTGCAGTAATCTTCTACCAGCAGACCTAGCAGCGTTAGCTGAGCCATACAACGCCAATCCACTTAAAGCTCCAGCACCTGCACCAAGCCCTGCTGTAGCCATATAAGAAGTTAGAGAATCTGGGTGTGACTCAAGGCGTTGCAACTCTTTTACTATATTAGAAATAACAGGGTGCATTGCCTCATCAGAATTTCTGGCCATAGCATTAAGTATGACACTCTTAGCCGCACCGCTACCAGCACTAGCACCAACAGCAATAGCTAAGTTTCTAAGAGTATTGTCTACAGGCTTTTTAGCAAATAAATCTAATATGTTTGGCATGGCTATTACTCTATTTTAAGAGTCTATTGATAAGACTAGGTTTCTTTTTAGCCACTACTGGAGTAAAGCTTAAAGCCCCCAGAGCGCCACCTAATCCAGTATAGTATAAATGCTCAGGTCTTCTTAAGGCAGGAGAAGATAAGTCAAAAACATGTTTTGCTCCAGTACTCTTCTTAATAGCGTCGATTATTCTGGTATTAGCAGCCTCAGCAGCCTCATCATTAAGCTTAGCTATGTCGTCGTATCCTACAGCCCTTACTAAGGGGGAGTAGTAAGACTTACCAAAAGCTATAGCATCGTCAAGACCCATACTGGCAGCGTCCAAGCCGTGACTTAGCCCTGCCATAGAAGCGGCACCTAAGCCTGTTAGGCCTAAAAATTTTCCAGCATTTCTTGCAGCTATGCTGGCAGCCAATTTTGTAAAAGCGTTACTCATTTTTAAACTTCCTAGTAAACTAATAACAAAAATATAGGAGTTACAAATGGAGTTTTCAAACGAAACCATAGAAAGCATAGTTATGTCTGCTAGCATGGGGCAATTCGGCGCTCAAATAGTAGCAGAAACGTTTAGCCACGCCGTAGCCTCGTTTAGCGATGCCAAAAAACAGCTTTTTAATGCCTTAACTTCTGGTGCAGCAGCTTTCTTTGCTTACTTTTTTACAGCAAATGAGTTCGTAGCCAAAGCTGCGCTGTTAGCTTTAATCTCTGGTATATTTGCAGAAGCTGCTTTACGATTACTTAAGAGTAAAAACCAAGCTAGCAAGTCCAAGTCTGAAGAGTTAGCTGCTAAGTTAACCGAAATAGAACAAAAAGACAAAGATGCAAGAATTTTAGAACTAGAAAATAAAATTAAAGAACTTAACAAGTAAAAATTAAACTATAAATACTCTATACTTATTACAAACGAAAGGTATAGAGACATGACAAACACAAAATGCCCAATAACAACGCTAGAACAACGCCAAGACGTGCTATTAGGAGTAGGAGCTAGCGGTAAGCTGTACTTTTTTATAAAAAATGG